>Ga0105352_1000864_pt1 | contig 17097 bp, 18 predicted proteins | sample EN8Hudsemesocosm_FD_83507 | JGI IMG/M metagenome (GOLD analysis project Ga0105352, IMG submission 83507) | Methane-oxidizing microbial communities from mesocosms in the Hudson Canyon - EN8B Hudson Canyon | ecosystem: Environmental > Aquatic > Marine > Cold seeps | place: Hudson Canyon...
ATTTTTTATTACTTAAATATAAAGCGGTGTTATTAGATAATAACTATATTGATTATTGAAAGTTAATTATTGATAGCTGACTACTGGCAATCTCTGCACTTATTCGTCAAGATCGAAATACGTATGAATTATTTTTTCTTATCAATAATGAGAGATACAGATTTTCGTTATGAAAAATCAGGTCATACAAATAAGAATTAGCTGCCTGTTGATAGAAAGGGATCGACTATTATTCGGGAGTTAGCTAGGAAGTAAAGTGGGGGCGGCTACGACCTGTTTGTATTCAGAAATTATCGGATATAATCCACTAAGAAATAGAAATTATTTTTTGTGATAGTGACGAAATTCGGCTTGAAAGCCTTAACTTGAGGTTAGAACCCGCTTTGTATTATAAAGAGGCGAAGCTGTTCGCTGCAAGAGCGCTTTCAGTCGGACGGCTAATAGCGTCATTTCTATAGGTGGTAGGACTTGTTCCCGTAAAACGTTTAAATATACGTGTAAAATAAGAGGGGTCATTAAAACCCACCGTATAGGCAATGGCTGATATAGGGGTATGAGGGTTTTGTAGAAGCTGAAGAGCTTTGTTCATACGTAGTTGCAGTAAATATTCTTGAAATGTTAACGCGAAGGTGCGTTTAAATAAACGGCTAAAGCGGAATAGACTCATATTACAGCGTTCAGCCACTTCTAGTTCTACGATTTTTTGCTCGTAATTCCTTTCCACGTATTCAATCGCAGGGTGTAAAAGACTCTCATCAGATAGGTTGTTGTTCAATTTTGTCTGTTCACATTCCTGTGAGGCATGTTTAACAGCATCACGGTTACCACCTTGGTAATTAGCGATGCGCTTGGCTTTAAGCTCGTGTAGAGAGCGAATGAAGGCTGTGACATCATCATCAGCCATCGGTGAAACGAGGTAATCCCAAGCGCCAGAGCGAAATGACCAGATCGCTAAAGATTCGGAATGTTGTTCGGTGATGATGATTACCGGCAACGACGGGTTCTTTGCCTTGGTTTCCTTTAATAATTTTAGGCTATAAGGGTCGGGATGGTCATACTCTAAGCAAATGGCATCTGCAGGTTCTGTGCTGTTGTATATCTGATCACTTGGGGTGTTCATGGTGCAGTGGACAATATTGCAATGATCAGCAAACTGAGCTGCGGTACAAGAGTCTTGCTTGTTAATCCTTAGGTTACACCAGATCAGATTAAGTTGACCCATGGTAAGAAAGTCCCGTTTTGAGTAGATAATTATTACTTTAGGTGCTTAGTAAATAACTAAAAGCTATGAACAGACACCCTTCTTTACTCAGCGAATTCATCCTGAAATTCAGCTTCGAGGATAAAGGATAGACCCATTTTCATGTTCTATGAAGTGGACAGGGGTACTACGCTAAATATCTGTATGTTCTTATCATCTTTATTTTTCTTCATTTAGATACTAAGTGTAAATACCTTGTTTTTGTTCAGAATTCTATATAAAGAAGGCGGGAGGTTTTTGCAAAAAAATCCTAGCTAAGTTGGAAATATTACAAGTGATGGACAAGAAAATACTAATAATATTCAGGCCTGTCCTAACCTCGCGTATACACGTTGTTCTAATCTTGTACTTAAGAGCTGAAGGAAAACCCTTGAGTTCAAATGAAGCGATGATGATATATCGATTAATAAATTACAGAGGAATAAATTATGAACATTCTAATTGAAAAAGTTGCGGAGTTTTTGAAAGAAGAAGAAGGCTTAACCACTGTTGAATATGCTGTGGCAGGAAGCTTGGTTGCAGCGGGTGTAGTTGCTGCATTTACTACGCTAGGTACCAATGTCGATGCTTCAATTGATGTTCTCGCTGATTGTGTAAATGGCGCTGCTGGAGCTTGTGCACCGTAGATAAAGGACTATTTCTCTGTGTAGGTGGTAGTTGCAATTTGGTAACTGCTGCCGAAACACAGATTGATTAATAGAGCTATACGTACCATAGCGATATTTCAGAGAGCATAGAAAAACTCAATAAAATAGCTGAAAAAGAGGTTGATGATGTTAGGTAATTATTTGCCATATATTGCGCTAGCAATACTGATGATCATTGGTGTAGTAAGTGATCTAAAAAGCAATAGGATACCTAACCTACTTATTATTACCGGCATTATTCTAGCCAGTATTTTCCATTCTGTATTATTCGGCCTTCAAGGGATGGTAACTCTTTTGCTGGGAGCAATAGCTGGACTACTGCTTCTCTTACCTTTTTACCTGGTCAAAGCCATGGGGGCTGGTGATGTGAAATTCATGTCTATGGTTGGTGCTTTTTTAGGATATCAGGTTACTGCTCTTGCAGTCGGTTTGACGTTAATTGTAGGTGGCGTCATAGCTATTTCCTTGATCGTTTATAAACAGCAGGCTGGATTGACATTTAACCGTTATAGAAAAATATTTGTTACAACGCTTTATTCACGTAAACCCTTCTATATTCCACCACAGGGTAATGAATTTGCAGGCACAAAATTCCCTTATGCGTTGGCCATTGCGCTTGGCACACTTTGGGCATGTTACTTAAGGGTATTTCCTATCCTAGAGGAGTTAATGTTATGAGCAGGGTTGTTGCTGATCTTTCGTTATTGAAGAGTCCAAAAGAGCCCGTTAGCTCACGGTCGAATAAGAAATATTCTCGTCCTTTAACACTAGAAGAGACTGGATTATCAGAAATTCTATTAACAGAGCTAGTATCCAAGCACCTACTGGAAGCAGGTGTTTTAGATATGGCTGGCCTCTGTGTTCGTATGGCCTTATCAGGCCCAGTATTAGAGACACTTATTCAGTTTATGCGCCAGGAAGCCTTGGTAGAAATTAAACCTAGTTATGGTGGGCAGCGTTCTTTGCGCTATAACCTTACGGATAAAGGGCGTCAGTTTGCTCACGATTGCTTAAGTAAGAGTGGTTATCAGGGGCCTGCACCCATACCACTAGAGGTGTATCAGGAACTGGTGAAAGAACAGTCCATTCATAACGTAACCGTTACCGACGATATGATGGCTGAAGGCTTAGCGGGTGTTACTCTGACTGATGGTCTAAGGGATCAGTTAGGGCCTGCTATGAATTCTGGTCGAGCAATTTTTGTGTATGGCCATGCTGGTACGGGTAAAACCTATATTACGAAAAAAATGGCACCCATTTTTGGTGATGCCATATTCATTCCCTTTGCAATAGCTATCGGTGAAGCGATTATACAAATATTTGATCCGGTATTGCATAAAGCTATTAATACTGATCATTTACAACCGCAGCTGAGGCTAGAAGAGGGAAGTGATGCCCGCCTTATACTCTGTCAGCGTCCAGTACTTATAACCGGCGGTGAACTCTCTATTGATATGTTAAATGTCACTTTTGATCACGATTTACGACAATATCGCGCACCGCTTCAACTAAAGGTCAATAATGGAATTTACATTATTGACGATATGGGAAGACAGCGCTCTACGCCTAAAGAGATTTTTAATCGCTGGATCGTTCCGTTAGAAGAACAAAAAGACTATTTAACATTAGGTAGCGGACGTCATTTTGAAGTTCCCTTTGATGAAGTTGTTATATTTTCAAGCAATATCAACCCTCTTGAATTGGCAGATGAAGCTTATTTGAGACGTATTGGTTACAAAATTCACTTTGTTCCTATGAGCCGTTCTGAGTATTGCCGAGTGTGGGAGCAAGAGTGTTCTATTAATAAGGTTGAATTTGATCGAACCGTGCTGGACTTCGTTATTGACAGTTTACACCTACCGAATGAAAAACCTTTGCTACCCTGTATGCCAAGGGACTTATTGAGTATTGCTATTGATTACTCGAAATACAAAAAGATAGAGCATGCCATAACGAAGGAGAGCATCAGGTGGGCATGGAATAATTACTTTGTGCAATTAAACGAATCGAACTGAGAGTCTAAGGCTTTCGATATCGAATAATGAATAAGCGGTCTGGAGAATAATTATGATTAAGCGACGAACCGGTGTAATGCTGATGTTATCTCTCATTTTTGGTGGTGCTGCGGTCTACATGGCAAGGCAGTGGGTAGATCTAAAAAATTCACCTATAGCTTTGGACAGAGCTAATGAGACCGTTGTTGTTATTGCTTCGATGGATATTCCCTTGGCGACCAAGCTACAAGAGCAGCATTTGACGACGGTGGTGTTGCCTAGACGAGTGGTTTCTTCAGGTGCTTTTGAAAACATTGAAGACGTTACGGGTAAAGTTGCCAGGGGTCAGATTTTCAAAGGCGAGATTCTTAATACGGCTCGCTTAGCCTCCCATGCCGAAGGTAGTACGTTAGCAGCAATTATTGAACCCAAAAAACGTGCAGTTACAATAAGATCGAACGATATTATTGGCGTCGCAGGTTTTCTATTGCCGGGGAATAGAGTAGATGTATTAGCGAGTAAAAAAGTCAAGAAAGAAGCGAAGGTGACAACTGTTCTTAAAGATATCAAGGTTCTTGCTGTCGATCAGACTGCAAGAACCGATAAAAATGACCCAGTGATTGTAAGGGCGGTTACCTTGGAATTGTTACCTAAAGAAGCAGAGAAAATAGTTAAGGCAACGGATGAGGGTAAGGTTCAACTAGCATTACGTAACCCGCTAGAGGAAGAAGTTATTATAACTGATAAGCCGGTTAGAAAAATTGTAGCTAGACGAAAAAAGTCTAATGCTACTTATATAACGGTGATAAAAGGTATCGATGTTAGACCGCCGGTACGAGTAAATAAATAATACGAATTAGTATTGAGTAGCTAGTATTAAATGGGAATGTTGAATTAATCAAAAGGGGTAATGGCAATGACGGTGCTTGAAAGTGGAACCAAAAAGACCGTCGCACGTAGTATCGCGACCCAGGCCTTTGTTCATAACTATATAGTTCAGAGTTATAAGCTTCAAAAATGGGTAGCAGGTATTTTTATGATGTTGCTTGCTGTAACGAGTTATGCAGAATTGGGAACGGCGAAGCCGTATATCGTAACTTCTTATGATAAGACTTTACGTGTCCCCCTGTATAAATCACGAACCTTCGAAATGGGTAAAATTGCAAAACGGGTTTCAATCGGTAATACAGATATTGCGGACATACTTGTTTTGAAAACAAGAAAAATCTATGTTTTAGGAAAGAATTTAGGAACAACGAATGTGTTGTTGTGGGATTCTAACGATAGGTTGATTGAGTCACTAAATATTGAAGTTGGCCATGATCTCGGAACGTTAAAAGAAAAGTTGTACCGATTCTTGCCAGATGAAAAAGTTGATGTCTACTCATCACAAGGTTCAATTGTTCTTAGGGGGGAAGTGTCAAATTTAATCGCTATGGATAATGCGGTGAAACTGGCTCAGAGTTTTGTACTACAGGGCGTTGAAAAAGAAGATACAGGTCAGGTATTGAATTTCCTCACTGTCGGTGGAGCTCAGCAGGTAATGTTGGAAATTAAGGTGGCAGAAATGTCACGTTCGATTACTAAGCAATTCGGTATTGATTTTAACGCTATGAATAAAACCGGTAATCGTCTGATAACTGGTGCGGTTAATGGAGGTTCTATCTTTCCAGGAACCAGTTTTGGCGATAGGGTCGGTGCGGCAACGACAAGCGTAATAAATGTACCGCCTACTATTTCCGATACAGGGTTATTGGCGAGTTTTACCACTGACAATTTTGTATTCAATATGGCGTTAGAAGCGGCTAAGGATACGGGACATGCAAAAATCCTATCAGAACCAACCTTGACAGCACTTAATGGTCAGCGAGCGCAATTTAAATCTGGTGGTGAGTTTCCTGTTCCCATCCCGCAAGATGACGGGTCCGTTACTGTAAGTTGGAAAGAGTTCGGTGTTGGCGTTGATTTTCTTCCAGTTGTCGTTAGCGATAAGAAAATAAACCTAACATTGACGGTAGGAGTTAGTGAGTTAACTAATACAAGTACCTTAGTTCTTAATAGTGGTGCTACAGCTCAGTTTATAGTGCCTTCTTTATCAAAGCGTGAGGCCTCATCCACTGTTGAGTTAGCTGATGGTCAAACCATCGGTATTGCTGGTTTAATAAATGAAAACTTCAGTGATACGGTCAATAAGTTTCCAGGTTTAGGTGATGTGCCAGTGCTGGGTCCTCTTTTTAGAAGTCAGGAGTTTATAAAAGGAGAGTCTGAATTGGTGATCTTGGTTACACCACGATTGGTTAAACCGCTTGCCAGTAAAAATATACGGTTGCCAGGTGATTCCTATGTTGAACCTTCAGATTATGAATTTTATCTACTAGGCCGATCACGTGGATATAAAATGTATGAAGGTACTACAGCGTTGGCTACCCCTGTTTCAGCGGGTGAAGACAAAGTAGAAAGCCAATTCGGGCACACGGTAGAGTAAGGATAAAACTATGAAAATCATAAAATGTTTATTAGCTGTATCTACTGTTGTTTCGTTGTTGGTTGGATTAACTGGGTGTAATACGGTGTTTTACGGGCAGGAGTATGATGATATCGAAGTACCGGTGTCAAAAGCGTCCGTCCGTAATATGGCATCCGGTCAAGTATTTGATCCTGAAGCGTCAGCCAGAAATGGTGCAGAGGTGAATACTCAGTTAGAAGGACAAAAAGCTGAGCAAGTGCTAAATGTTTATCGTAAAGATGTATCTAAAGGCGATGATATTAGTAATGAAATACACATTAATGTAGGGAATTAGTAACCGTAAAAAGTCAGCCCGATCGTAGCGATTTAAATTTTTAATAATCGCCTATTTTAGTTAAACGAGGTTGGTCATGTATATCAGTAACGAGCAGCGAATACAGTTCCAAAGTATGCCTAAAGCACAACAGGGCGCTGCTGTTGTTATTGTTACGATCGGGATGGCAGCCATCATCGCGATGGCTGGATTAGCGCTTGACGGTGGCCATATGATCGTCAACAAATCACGGCTTCAAAATGCCGTAGATGCGGCAGCACTCAGCGCTGCCAAAACATTAATTCAAACCAGTCGTGACACAATTGCTTCTCGCGCGGCTGCAGTTAATACATTTACGCTTAATGCAAACAGTGCCGGTAACGGCGAGTTAGGTGATGCACTCACCTTAGCTGGTACAGGGTGGGTTGAAACACAATTCTCCGATACTTTGGAACCATTCAATCCAGGTTCTGTAGATCCTAATTTTGTTCGTGTCACAATACAAAATTTCCAGAGCACTACTTATTTGCTTCAAATATTAGGGGTGTTTGGTGGTGGAGCTAATAAGTCAGTTTCTGCTTCGGCGGTCGCAGGTATCGGACCCACTACGGGGAGCAGTGGAACTACCTGTGACTTAACACCAATGATGGTGTGTGGAAATGAAGATACTGATCCAAATGATGATGATTATTACGGTTACGAAATTAATGAACTTCAGGTACTAAAAACTGGTGGAGGTGATGATTCAGCTGTTGGTCCGGGTAATTTTCAACTCGTTCGGTTGGGTGATAACTCTGGTGCCGCCGATTTACGAGATGCCATGGCGGGCGGGTTCGAAGAATGTTTTTCTGTAGAAGATGATATTGACACTGAACCTGGTAACACCGTAGGCCCTACAGTGCAGGGATTAAATACCCGTTTTAATGAATTTGGTGGTCCGATCAAAGAGGGAGATTATCCGCCTGATTTTGTGATTGATGAGGTTGAGCCAGGTTTATCATTGAATGATGACGGAGATATTGTCGATGGAGCAGGAGCGCCTATTGAATCGGACGATATTACTGATTGGGGTTTTGATCAATATAGCTCTCAAACGGCTGATTGTGTACTGGATCCCTCAGATAGTGCATGCGAACCCGGCGGTGTAGAGCAGCGACGAGTGCTGGCTGTGCCAATAGGAGATTGTAGTTCTACCACTAATGGTTCAGGGACTGTCCCTATGTATGGTGTTGGTTGCTTTTATATAATGCAAAAAGTAATTCAGCAAGGCACAGAAGCACAAGTTTACGGGCAGTTTGTTGATGAATGTGAAGTGAAAGGATTTGCGACAGAACCGGACGACAGTGAAGGCTCGGTACCTATCTGGTTGTTTAAAGATCCGGGGAGGGATGACGCATGAACTCTGTTTTTCGTGGGAATAAAATCCTTTTCAGAAATAGTTTTACCAAGCAGAAAGGTGTGGTTGCTGCGGAGTTAGCTATCCTATTACCGGTCTTATTATTTCTATTGGTGGCTACCGGTGAAGTGGCTCGCTACATGTCCCATTATAATACACTTATAAAAGCAACTCGAGATTCTGCTCGATATGTTTCTCAAAATGCTGCGCTAGGAGCTAGCAATACAATTGATCTCTCGGCTACGTTAATTGGTGAAGCGCAGAATTTGCTGGTTTATGGTGCTACGGGTGGAGGTGCATCTAAAATTTTGACGTCGTTAAGTGTTGGTGACGTGACGGTTACTTCGCCAGATGCAAATCATATTCAAGTGAGCGCTAGTTATTCCTATACGCCAACCATCGGCAATAGTATTCCAGGTTTTGGAATCACAGACGGTATTCAGTTCGCATTTCCTGTTCAATCCAGCATTGTAATGAGGGCTATGTGATGATTTTATCAAATCGAAAACAAAAAGGTAATGTGACAGTTGAATTTGCTATTACCGGTGTCGTGTTTTTTATGATTTTGTTAGGTGTGTTAGAAGTTGGTCGCGCACTTTTTGTATGGAATGTACTTGAAGAGGTTGTTCGTCGAGGAGCGCGGGTTGCTGCTGTGTGTCAGGTTGACGATACGGGCGTTGAGAATATAGCCCTTTTCAATGATGGGGCTGGTAATTTTCTGCTGCCAAACTTTACCACCAATAATATTAAAATCACTTATTTGAAGGCAGATGGTACAGAAGCCGATACGGTCACAGAGTCCGATCAAATTATGTTTGTTAAAGCTGAAATTGAAAACTTTACGCATGAACTTCTAGTTCCTTTCGTTACTTGGGAAATTAATCCAAGTGGTATGAATGTAATCCTATATAGAGAAAGCCTGGGTATCGCAAGACCTGGGGCAACACCCACGGGGTTTTCCACATGTTAAAGAAAAGCGATCTAAAAGTTTATAGTGGTAAGGAAGCTATGACGAATACTAAGTCTGAAACAGGTCATTCAAAGCATTTATTTAAGCGCCGCTTAAGGGTTACAGTGATATCAACAGCTAGTACCGATAGCACGCAGTTTGACCGATTATTTACTGATAGGGATGCTGTTGTACGTCAGCTAACGACTGACTTAAACGGTGGACTAAATAAAGAGTTTGATGAAGGCACTGATCTTATTGTTCTTTCCTTGGGCGAATCTGATTGGTCATCGGTACTTGATTGGGCCAGCAATATTTGTATTGATCAGTATTCAGATATATTGGTTGTTGGCCCAGCGGAAAATGTGGATATTGTTCGCCGCTCTATGCAGTTAGGTGCCAAGGATTTTTTGGAGAGGGCTGTTTCAGCAGAAGATTTTCATAAATCCATTGATAAACTGCAAGAGCATATCGCAAAACATTCGAGTCAGGAGTCTGCCAGCATTATTTCTGTGATCAATGCTAAGGGAGGGTCTGGCGCGACATTTATAGCCACCAATTTGGCGCATATATTGGCAGATTCTTCTAAGTCAAAAGCAGCCTTGGTTGATCTCGATGTGCAGTTCGGTACTACCGCGCAGTATCTCGATCTTTACCCGGATATGGGGTTAATGGAAGTGTTGGACTCTATTGAGGAAATGGATGGATTAGCTCTAGAAGGCCATATGCAAAAACATGAAAGCGGTCTTCGTCTCATGAGTTTAATGCCAGAGAAAGTGGTATTACCTGAAGAAATATCCGCACAAAAATTAACGCAGTTTTTCAATCTTATGGCTAAAGAGTATCAGCATATTGTGGTTGATTTACCTCGTCAGATTGATCATATGACGGCTATGGCAATGGAGCGTTCAGATCACATCATACTTGTGGTGCAGCAGAGTTTATCTCATCTGAAAGACGCTACACGTATGATCAATATTTTAAGAAATGAAATCGGTATTCCTAATAACAGAGTCAATGTTGTTGTTAATCGCTATGACAAGCGAAGTGAAATAACCTTGGACGATATCGATAAAGCGATGAAAGTGAATGTGTCCAGTGTTATACCGAATGACTATACAACGGTTTGTGAAAGCTTAAATAGCGGCGAACCTTTATTTGCGTACGCAAAATCCAGTGCGGTGACTCATGCCTTGATGAGACTTGAAACCCGACTAGGAGGTAATTCTATGGATAAAGAAGAGGGCTTTATGTCGCGTCTTATGCACAAAGTTAGGGGGCAGTAATGGATAAGCTTGCAACTGTTAGGGAGCGCCTTGAGCAGCGGGAAGGTGATCTATATCAGTCTCACGATGAGAATGGTGAGGCTATTGGTTTAGCCGGATTGACAACTGTTGAAAATGAATGGAAAAATAAAATCTATCAAAATCTTTTGGAAGTGATGGATTTATCATTAATAAGTACGCTAGAGGAAGCTGAGGCTAGATCACAAATACGTGAGATCTGTAAGCAGCTTATTTTGAGTGAGTCTGCACCAATTAGTTTAAAAGCACGTCAGGTTATTATTAAGCAAATTGAAGATGAAGTCATGGGATTAGGGCCATTGGAACCCTTGCTGGCTGACCCAACTATTTCTGATATTTTGGTTAATGGTTATGATTCTGTTTTTGTTGAACAAAAAGGCTTACTGCGTTCGACATCAATACGATTTAATGATGATGCCCATCTGCTAAATATTATTGACCGCATTGTTTCATCTGTAGGTCGAAGAATTGATGAATCTTCTCCCATGGTGGACGCAAGATTGAAAGATGGTTCACGTGTTAATGCAATAATTCCACCACTAGCGCTTGATGGACCGTCATTGTCGATTCGTCGATTTACAGTAGATAGACTAACCACTCAGAACCTTATTGAACTTGATACTATTACGCCTGCTATCGCTCTCTTACTAAGGTCTATTGTTAAATCACGTCTTAATGTTTTGATATCCGGCGGTACAGGATCCGGAAAAACCACCACGCTAAATGTGTTGTCAGGTTTCATTCCAGAAAATGAACGAGTTATTACCATTGAAGATTCTGCAGAGCTTCAATTACAGCAACCCCATGTGGTTCGTTTAGAGACAAGACCGCCCAATATCGAAGGTAAAGGCCAAATTACTCAAACAGATTTGGTTCGTAACAGTTTGCGTATGCGCCCGGAGCGTATTGTTGTAGGGGAGGTCCGTGGTGCTGAAGCCTTGGATATGTTGGCGGCAATGAATACGGGACACGACGGTTCTTTAACCACCATTCATGCCAATACCGCACGTGATGCGTTGAGCCGTGTAGAAAATATGGTGGCAATGGCGGGTGTAGATTTTCCAATGCACAGTTTACGTTCTCAGATTGCATCTGCTCTTGATGTGGTCATCCAAGTGGAGCGTATGGAAGACGGTAAACGTAAGGTAACCAGCATCCAGGAAATAAACGGTATGGAAGGCGACATTATTACTATGTCAGAAATTGTTACCTTTAGGCGAACTGGTGTTGATGAGGATGGTAATGTGTTGGGCCATCACTCGCCCACTGGTATTGTCCCTAGTTTTTATGATCGTTTAAATCAACGCGGAATTAAATTGCCAATTACGGTCTTTGATATTGATGGATTTGAGGGGGTAACATTCGATGAATGATCAAATTCTCATGATTTTTCTGGTAATGATCTTTATTTCTGTATTTCTATTATCTCAGGGCTTAATAATACCGGCCTTTGGTGAGAGTAGGCGTGCACGGATTCGCCTTAAAAAACGACTGAAAGATATTGAAGAAGGTCAGACCAGTCAATTGGCATCTCTATTGCGGGAAAAATATTTGCGCAGCTTGCAGCCTTGGGAGCGTTCTCTGGAATCGTTACCGCAGATGGTACGGTTAGCGAAACTTATCGAGCAGTCAGGGCATACTATTCTCGCGTACCGTGTTGTGCTTATAGCGATATTATTAGGTATAGTTTTAGCCATAGGATTTCAAATATTTTTCAGCCTCTGGTATGTGTCAATTATCGCTGCGCTTGTAGGGCTGGTCATTCCGTTTATGAAATTGACGGGGGATAGAAACAAAAGAATGGCCAAATTTGATGAACAATTGCCGGAAGCTCTCGATATTATGAAACGAGCATTAAAAGCAGGACATCCTTTTAGTGAAACCCTGCATTTAGTTGCTGATGAAATGGATGGACCGATTGCTAAAGAGTTTGGCTTGACCTTTGCGGATGTTAATTATGGTAATGATGTTCGTCGCGCCATGTTGGGATTACTTGAGCGTGTACCTAGCGTTATGGTCATGGCATTGGTGACCTGTATATTAGTGCAGCGTGAAACAGGCGGTAATTTGGCAGAAATTTTGGAAAAAATTGCAGCGGTTATCCGTGGTCGTTTTCGTTTTCAGCGAAAAGTAAAAACCTTGTCGGCGGAAGGGCGTATGTCAGCTTGGGTGTTGGTGCTAGTTCCTTTCCTGCTTTTCATTGTAATTTCTGTCACTACGCCCGGTTATCTTCCTATATTGGCCGAGCATGAGTTGGGGCAGAAATTTATTGCAGCATCTTTTGTTGGTATGGTTCTAGGTATTCATTGGATTAAGAAAATTATTCAGATTGAGGTGTAGGTTATGGAATACATACTTGGTTTGTTACGCGGAGTGATTGAAGACGAAAGTATGGTTCGCATTGTATTTATCGGTGTTGCAGGTGGATCGGTTATTGCTTTTAGTCTAGCGATTATGTTTTTGGTGCAGGGTTTTTATGATCCAGTACGTAGGCGAGTGCAAGATCTTGTTGATACGGAAGGGCGCAGCTTAAGACGTCGCAGTGAAATTGATCGAACCTTGGATCCGTTAGCAAAGTATCTTCTACCGAATAAGGGCGCGGAACGCTCTAAAGTGAGCGAAAAATTGATACATGCAGGGTATAGAACCTCCAATGCATTAACTAACTTCTATGCACTGAAGGTTCTCGGCGGGGTTACGTTTACAACCATCGTGATTGTAGCACTGCAATGGTTTCCTGATGTGCCCAGGCCGCAGGCAGTATTTTTTGCGCTGTTAGCCTGCTTTGTTGGCACTATGATGCCAAATCATTTCTTGGATAAAAAAATGGAGAAGCGTCAAAGGTTGCTAAGGAATGGTTTTCCAGACGCACTGGACTTGTTGGTTGTTTGTGTAGAGTCTGGTTTGGGGTTGAATGCTGCGTTAATTCGAGTACAGGAAGAGATTGCCATTAACCATCCTGAGTTAGCGGGTGAGCTTTCCATTATGAACTCCGAAATTAGGGCTGGTGTTAATCGTACTGATGCGCTTCGTGGGTTATATGACCGCACTGGTCTGGATGATATTAAAGGACTGGTGGCATCTTTGTCACAAGCTATGCGGTTCGGATCTAGTATTGCTGAGACGTTACGTGTTTACGCCGAAGAGTTTCGTGATAAAAGAATGCAGGCAGCCGAAGAGCAGGCTGGGAAAATTGGTACTAAATTAATTTTTCCTTTAGTTTTTTGCCTCTGGCCAGCATTTTTCCTAGTGGCGATCGGTCCCGCGTTATTAAAGGTTATGGTGGTCTTTCAAATGGATTGAGCCAATTAACATTACGGTTAACTGGCGAACCTCTGTAAAGGTATTATGTTTATAGGGAGTACTTGATAGCAAGCATTATGATTGTTATCAACAGATTAAGGATTCGGTGTTCAACTAGGGGGAATGGAAATGAAATACTTATATTTGCTTTTAATGCTCGCCTTTATTAATGGTTGTGCTTCTCGACCGACATCACCTGCATTAGGTGAAGAGTATGCTGACCTAATGGATTCTGCGCCCTCTGAAGTGCTGATGGGGATGGTACCGAAATCCTACAAGAAAGCGATTAAGCGGGGTGATGATGCACTGGTGGCGGGAGAGCTAGATAAAGCATTGTTTATGTATCTACAGTCACTGGGTCAAGAGGGCGATGCGGTTTATCCATTATTTCAGGTTGGCTTGATACACCAGCAAAGAGATAATAGAGATCTATCCATACTTGCCTATACCAAGGTACTTGAACTGGATGATCTTCATTATTTAGCTCACGAAAATTTAGGGATTCTTTATCTTAAAAACCGTAGGTATGAACTTTCCGCACAGGAATTGTCGCGTGCGATAGAAGTTTATGACGAGTTACGTGATCTGGCAGCAAAAGCTGCAGCGAATTCGGTTAAAAATAATGGCAGACAAGAGCCTGTTAGGGATACTTCGATTGCGCCAGTGCGATCTTTTAATGGCTTAGGTGTGATTTATGATTTACAGGAGAACTTTGAGCAGGCGCAGGTTTATTACCGAAAAATTATATCGTTACAGCGGTATTCTGAGTCTGCGTACAACAATTTGGGTTATTCATATTATCTGTCAGGTGACTGGTCTAACGCTGAAAAATCTTACCGTGAAGCGATAAAAATAAACGATAAGTTTGTCCAAGCTTGGAATAATCTAGGTTTGGTCTTGGCACGACAAGCTAAATTTAAACAATCTGTTTTGGCTTTTTCTCATGGCATGGATAAAGCGCGTGCATACAATGATGTTGGCTATTTAGCGATGGTGGATGGTAGACACGAGCAGGCTGAGATGTTGTTAAGTGAGGCGATTAGATTATTTCCGCGATTCTATGAGACTGCTCAGAAGAACTATGATGACAATCAAGCGCAGTGGGCTGATGTACGAGAAGCGTCTGCTAATAAGCCTATAGAGTAACTAGCTAGTTGTGCAGCACCAATGTAGTTATTACCTAAGTTTTGATTTCCTGGAGGAATTGACTTAGGCATACGGGCTGATTGTGGGTACTAGTTTTTTCGATAGGTGTTTAGTTCTGAGAGCAACCAATCTTTGCTTTTTGCGTTTTCTTGTCCGGGGCAAATAATTAAATAGGGTGTATCAAACATAGTGCTCTTGGATGCGCTAAGCGCTATAAAGCGCTTCAGCTGTATCAATCTTGTCAATGAAGTATTCATACTTTTTCTTGATATGGCTTACTGACTCGGTAGCTGTGTGGTTAGTGCCGTTGCGTTGCATGGTGCAACCTGCGGTTGCTACGTAGTTTATTAGATGTTGGATTTCGTTTTTTGTATTTTCAGGTTCATTAGCGCTTAATGAGAGTGGTTGTAGTGCTAATACAGTAAATATCAAATTCAAGATATATTTCATTAAATATATCCATATATTCAGGTAGGTATATATCTACCTTTAAAAGCGTTTATTTGGTGTCTGTACCCGCAAATTGCTTTGTAACATAGCATATTTGTATTCCTTAGTTTCTTGCTGATTTGCTCATCTTAACGGTCTGGTTCGTATCGCTTTAACTTGAACGATAGGCGGTATATTGCTCATAAATGTCAGAAAGCTGACTCATTAGTTATGCACTATCATGTTGATTATGCCCTCATATTTATGTGGGACTATCGTACATATTTTCTATCATTGATGGTTCTGTTAGTAAAGGCTAACCTACAGGGTTATTGGTTTAGTATGCTTTACTGTTTCGCGTGGTTTTATAGCACTATGTTTGGCATCTAAAGCTGCTTATTTGATAATGGAATATAGTGTATACTTCAATATCCATAAAGTGCCTGGTACGGTTATTGTATTCACGCTAAGGCACTAATAATTAATGGCAATTTATGCCCTAGATAAGTGGATTAATGAATGACGACGTTACTTTTTTATCAAGAGCCTACAGCTCTGAATCGTGAACAATCTAAAGATCTTCGATTTACACCTTCCACTGATTTTAGCTTCGCTAAAGAGGTTAATTCCGTACCTTTAACAGGGATTGAATTTTTTGAAGCAAGTCGTGATTTACCGGTATTGTTTAGTCGTGATGAAGCCGGTAACTACTACCCACTAGCGCTATTGTCATTAGCTAACGACGGTCACTTCCTTAACGATGAAGGCGGAGCTTGGGGTGATGTTTATATTCCCGCTTTTATTCGCCGTTACCCGTTTGCGCTATCAGAAGATGCTACCGTTTGTTTTGATAACAAGGCGCCGCACTTTGCATCAGATGAAGGTGAAGCGCTCTTTAATGAAGATGGTGAGAATACTGAGGCACTAAACAGTATTGTTAATTTTCTAAATCGTTATGACGCTCAAAATAAAGTCACTCATGATTATTGTGCTGAGTGTGCAGAGCAAGATCTTTTTAAAGCTTTCAATATTCAGGTGATGCTAGAAAAAAATAAGCCTCTGCGCCTTGAAGGCTTATTTGCTATTGATGAGCAAAAGCTCAACCAATTGCCTGAAGAAAAAGTCGGTGAATGGTTTAAAAAGGGTTGGTTAGCATGGAGCTACGCGCATATGCATTCATTAGGTGCTTTGCGTCGGCTAGTAAAGCGTCAGCAGCAGAGCGCTGACGCATCAGAAAGTGATAGTGATGCTGCTACAGAAGAAAAGTAAATTTTAAGCATAATATCGTCACGAATAATAATAACTAGAAACTAAGAAATTTCATATAACACCGTAATTCAAGAATCAGGCTGTTGCTCAGGCTGGTTCTTGTGTGCTTTAGGGGATATAGAATGAGTTGTTTTCGCAGGAATTTATTAGCTGCTTCCATTCAACAAGTGTCACGTCAAACTGCGCTGACACAGCACCGTACAGGAGCTTCTATGAAGATCCCTGCGGCAATGGGAGCATTGTTTTCTGCGGTAGCAAGTGCCGATGTGGCTCATGATATTCAGGCCGATGGCAACTTCACCAACATTAGCACCAGTGGCGCAATTCACGACATTAATTCACTGCAAGCACCATCGGCTGGTTCAGCTATTAATGTGTTTGATAAATTTGTGGTGGGTACCTCTCATACCGTAAATCTTGATGTGCCTACCGGTGCAACAAATCTCGTTAATATTGTGCGCGGGGCTGACACCCCTGCGGTCCACGGCATTTTAAACAGTTACCAGAATGGCACCCTCGGTGGTGATGTAGTATTCGCCAGTTCTCAAGGTTTCCTCGTAGGACCTACGGGTATTATTAACATGGGCAAGTTGTCCATTAAAACCCCGACTCAGTCTGA
>Ga0105352_1000868_pt1 | contig 17032 bp, 14 predicted proteins | sample EN8Hudsemesocosm_FD_83507 | JGI IMG/M metagenome (GOLD analysis project Ga0105352, IMG submission 83507) | Methane-oxidizing microbial communities from mesocosms in the Hudson Canyon - EN8B Hudson Canyon | ecosystem: Environmental > Aquatic > Marine > Cold seeps | place: Hudson Canyon...
AACCAAAGGTTGCGATATCGAGTTGATTTTTCAAATAGCGATCGCCTAATCTGTAGCAATCTGGGTGATTTGCAACCACTAGCCAAACCACTATGGAAGGATGAATGACGCTTCTGCCATTCTTTGAGGTCAACACTCTCCGCCCCACTACTTTTATTTAGTCTGTGCATCGCGGCCAAGCAATTAGCCTCCCAGTAATCATCACCCTTCTCAATAGCCATCTGCACACACAGTGCTTCTATTTTTGCCCTTGCTTGGTAAATATCTTCAAGGTCATCTATTGAAATCTCAGTGACGTAAAAACCTTTTTGGTTTTCTGAAACAACCAGATCTTTAGCAATCAATTGGCTTAGGGCTTCACGTAATGGACTTGTACCCACTTCGTAACGCCCCCTTAAGGTTTTGATATGTAGCTTCTCGCCAGGAAGATAGGCTCCTTCGAGAATATCACTGGTAAGTGCTTCAAGTATTTGTGCGGCTGTATTTTTTGTCGAGACAGTCATTTCAATTCTTCACTCAATATCCGTAAACAACATCATGATAAATGTTGGGCGCCTTTCAATGTAATTAATTGCATTTTACTTTAAATGTCGATATAATATACAAATGTCGACATTATTTAAATAACTTATTTCAATTATGAGCAACAATCAAATAAAAGGCTTCTCCATTAACCCGCACCCAAAAAACAATAGGCTTTTAGTGGTGACACTCTCTAGTACAACAATTAATAATTTTTGCAAAAGGGTAACCAAACAAAGTGTGCAATCGATTGAATACAAGCCATTTTTACGCTTTCATGTAGCTAATTGTCTGAATCAAGAAACCAAAAACACGCTTGGGGAGTTTTTACTGAACACTATAAAAGATCGCCAAACTGGTGCGATGCTGCTTCAGTGCGAATCGCTTGATTCAGAAACACTAAACAACATAGACTTTATTGACTTCAACATTTTACTATCAACGGCAATTTCCCACCTTGTTGGTGTGCCCAATCTTGACTCGATGTCGGGCAAATTCTACGCACGCTTTAGTGTTAAGAATGAAGACAATAGCGATAGCTACCTTCGTCAAGCGCATCGCCGTATGGAGCTTCATACAGACGGTACCTATGTTAAAGAACACACCGACTGGGTTATTATGCAAAAAATGCTTGAAATGGATGTTAAAGGTGGCGAGTCACTTCTTCTGCATGTTGATGACTGGCAAGATCTGGGTAAGTTTTACAATCATAAATTGGCAAAAGAAGATATTCAGTGGGGATCGCCACCTAGTAAAAATGTAGGCTACAAAACCTACCATCCCGTTTTTCTTAAGGAGCAGAAAAAAGGTGAGCCGCGCATGTCATTCATTGACCAATTTGCCGAGCCACTTAATATTGAACAGGGCTTGTACCTTTACGAAGTCGGTGAATCTCTGGAGTCAGAAACCAACATGTTTGGTGTTGGGCTGTGTGAGGGAAGTATGCTTATTATCAACAACTACTTTTGGCTACACGGTCGAGATAAATTTATTGCCGAAAAGAATCTTCACAGAGAACTTCTGCGCCAACGAGGCGCTTTTATTGAGAACGCACTTGTTGAGCAAAAAGCGGTATAGTATTTAAAAAGAAATTAACTATTTATTATGTACGATTTCATAATCATCGGTGGTGGTATTGTGGGTGTTTCCACCGCCCTCTCATTAACCATTAAACATCCTGATAAAAAAATCCTTTTATTGGAAAAAGAGCGCGCATTTGCCACCCATCAAACAGGGCATAACAGTGGCGTCATTCATGCGGGTGTTTACTATCAGCCGGGTAGCTTAAAAGCACAGTTTTGCAAAGAGGGGTTGAAGGCAACGGTTGAATTTTGTATAAAACATGACATACCTTTTGAGCAGTGTGGCAAATTACTTGTAGCCACCACAAATGATGAACTTGGCCGAATGAACACACTGTTTGAGCGCTGTCAACAGAACGAGATTGAAGTTGAATTATTAAACAAAGGGCAACTAAAGCAAATTGAACCCAACATTACTGGTCTTGGCGCCATTCTAGTCAAGTCAAGTGGTATCGTTAATTACCAATCAATTACAAAAAAAATGGTTGAGCAATTTGAAGGTTTGGGTGGTGAATATTTGCTGGACACGCAAATCACCAGTCTTAGTGAGGATTCAGAATCTGTTGCGGTAATCACCAAACAAGAGACATTTAAAACAAAATATTTAATCAGTTGCGCAGGATTAATGGCTGACCGTATTGTAAAAATGCTTAATATCCCTATTGATTTTCAAATTATTCCCTTTCGCGGCGAATACTTTCAACTTCCAGAAAAATGCAATCAATTAGTTTCACATTTGATTTACCCTGTTCCAGATCCTGAGCTGCCGTTCCTGGGGATTCACTTAACAAAAATGATAGACGGTAGTATCACTGTTGGTCCAAATGCCGTCTTGGGGTTTAAGCGCGAAGGCTACAGTCGAATAAACTTTAGTGCAAAAGATGTAGTGCAAATGCTTTTCTTTAAAGGCTTTTATAGGGTGATTAGGCAAAACTTGAAATCAGGGATCGGCGAAATGTTGAACTCTATTTACAGGGGTGGCTATCTAAAACAAGTACAAAAATACTGCCCATCAATCAATCATAAAGATCTTCAACCCTATCCTGCTGGTATACGCGCCCAAGCTGTTTTACAAGATGGATCCCTTGTGCATGATTTTCTCTTCGCCGAAAGTAAGCGCTCAATTCACGTTTGTAACGCACCCTCCCCTGCAGCAACCTCAGCAATGCCAATTGGCAACTATATTACCAAGAAGGCAATTGAAGCTTTTAATCAGCTAAGCTAGATCGAAAAAACTGACAAATCATGGCGCCAAAATCTTGGGATCCAATACCTTGGCCATGTCGGTCCAGCTGAACAAGTGCCGGCCCTACCACTTCTTTGGGAATGGTAAGCGTGCTTCGTAATGCTAAAATTTCAGCAGTAAAGTCCACCAAAAACTCGGGATGGGCTTGAATAGTTAATACGCTGTTATCAATATAAAAACCTGCATTATTACAAAAATCAGAACTGGCATAAACTACAGCGCCTTCAGGGGCCTCAATCACCTGATCTTGATGGATGATATTGAGGGTGATATCATCACCAAGGTTACTCATCCAGCTGGCTTTGTTATTAAGTTGGTATGTATCGAGACCAATGCCCCAACCTTTGTTCGATTTTTGAACAAGACCGCCAAGCGCTTGCGCAATGATTTGATGACCAAAACAAATACCAACAAGTGGCTGCTTGGCACGATAAATATCTACAATTAAGTGGCCAAGTGTTGAAATCCAGCTGTGCTCTTCATAAACGCCGTGTTTGGAACCAGTGATAATCCAACCATCACATTCATCAATATCCTGGGGGAACACACCATCACAGGCCTCATACGTATTAAATTCAATAGCACAACCCTTGTCGCTTAGAAGCGTAACAAACATCTTGGCGTAACTGCCATAAATATCAATCAATTCATCCGGTGCTTTACCAACTTGAAAAATGCCAATTTTCATATATTATTAAATTGTTTAAATATAATTTGTGATCACATTATTTTACACTTTTATATAGTTAAATAATTAATAACAATCAATATTTTCAAATGGGAAAGTCAATTACAGCATATAATTGTGATCACAATTAATGCATATATTAAGGAATATAACTCATGAGTGATTTTGATGATGTAACCACTGACCAAGCCTTTAATAAAGAAGGGCTTTACGGCAGAGACGGAGAAATGACATACGGTGGTGCATTGAGTTTTTTACGCCGTAAATACACCAAAGAACTGAGTGGTGTTGATATTGCGATTAGCGGCATCCCTTTTGATGCGGCAACAAGTTTTCGCCCAGGTGCACGTTTTGGCCCAAAAGCAATCAGAGAGGCCTCGGTTCAACTAGCAGAATTACTTGCCTTTCCTGATGGAATTGACCCATTCAAAACTTTAGCAGTTATCGATTATGGCGATTGTTCACTAGATTATGGTTATCCAGCTGGTGTGGTTGAGCAAATACAACAACATGCTAAAAGAATTCTTGACAGTGGTAGTGAGATGCTGACCTTTGGTGGCGATCATTTTGTCACCTATCCACTACTGCGTGCACACCATGAAAAACACGGTCCAATGGCACTTGTGCACTTTGATGCGCATACAGACACCTGGCCCGATGAAGATGGCCGTCTTGACCATGGCACTATGTTTACCCGAGCCCTAAAAGAAGGACTGATCGACCCAAAACGTTCAATCCAAGTCGGTATCCGAACACACAACAACAATACTAGAGGCCTTACCATTCTGAATGCGCCCTGGGTTCACGAACATGGCACCAAAGCCGTTATTGAGAGAGTTCTTGAAGTAGTAGGCAGTCATAAAGCTTATTTGACTTTTGACATCGATTGCTTAGACCCTGCATTCGCGCCAGGTACAGGCACCCCTGTTGCAGGAGGGCTTAGCTCAGCTCAAGCGCTAAGTATTCTAAGGGGTTTAGGTGGACTAAACTTTATTGGAGCCGATGTTGTCGAAGTAGCCCCGGCTTACGACCATGCAGACATAACGGCAATTGCAGCAGCAACCATTGCACATGATTATTTGGTTTTAAAAGCCAAGAAAAGGCTGTAAAGCCTCCAGGCTGTTGCTGACAATGGGCAGCGCGCCAAACTACACACCGAGCGCATCACGCAAGCCATACCACCAAGAGCCAGCAATAGAGTAAGGCACCCTTAGCGATCGCCCACCAGGGAAAGGGATCCATGGCACTTTAGCAAACTCATCAAAGCGCTTAGTATTGCCATCAATCGCTTCCGAAAGAATGCGCCCAAACAAATGCGAACCAGTGACGCCGTGGCCACTGTAGCCATGAGCAAAATAGACATCATCATCCAAGCGACCCATTTGTGGAACGCGTGAAAAAGATAAAGCAAAATTACCGCTCCAAGCATAATCAACTTCAATACCTTTTAGTTGCGGGAATACTTTTTCCATATTAGGTCTTAATTTAGCAATCACATCTTTAGGGTCTGAGCCACCATAAACAGTGCCACCACCAAAAAGAAGTCTCTTGTCAGCTGTCAACCTAAAATAATCCAGAATGTAACGAACATCTTCAACGCAAATATCGGTTGGCAAAATTTCCCTTGCCAAACTCTCTCCAAGAGGTTTTGTGGTGATTATTTGAGTGGAAACCGGCATCACTCTTGAGGTTAATTTTGGAATAACTTTACCTAGATAAGCATTGCCACAGATTACCAATTTCTTGCAACGCACAGTGCCATTATCTGTTGTAACAATAATGTCTTGGCCACGTTTTTCCATAGACTGCATTCGCGTCATTTCAAAAATTTTGCCACCATTACGTTCAATGGCATCCGCCTCGCCAAGAGCAAGATTCAATGGATGAATATGGCCGCCGGTTTTATCAATCATGCCACCGCTATAGACATCACTGCCAACAAACTGTCCCATATCTTCTTTACTGAGGATTTCATGATCGTCCATGCCATGACGTCGCCAAAGTTTTTGTTTGGTTTCCAATTCACGTAAATGCTTTTGCGTGTACGCTGCAAAGAGATTGCCTTCTTTTAGATTGCATTCAATATTATATTTAGCAATATTACCACGAATGATTTGACCGCCCTCTTGCACAAGTTTGCCAACAAATAATGCAAACTCGTTGCCGTAACGTTTTTCAATCACGCCTAAGCTGGCATTTAAACCGTTAACAATTTGACCACCGTTACGACCAGAGGCGCCCCAACCTATTCGTGCACCCTCAAGAAGGCTAACTTTATAGCCTCTCTCCGTTAGATGTAGTGTAGTAGAGAGGCCGCTATAACCGCCACCTACAACGCAGACATCAACTTCATGGTCGCCATCAAGTTGCCCTCTTAGGCTTTTATTGTTTGCTGATGCCACATAATAACTACCTGTGTGCTCACAATTACCCGCATAATGTCTGTTTTGTTTTGTCACTCTATTTTTCCAATTCCCAATTAACCCGCAATGGTTTTAATTTCTAAGTAGTCTTCAAAGCCGAATTCGCCCCACTCTCGACCATTACCAGATTGCTTGTAACCACCAAATGGGCAATCAAAACCTTGGCTATCGCCATTAATACCAATCATGCCGGCACGCAGTTTGTGAGCAATTGCATGCGCATCTTCACTACTTCCAGATACGTAAGCCGCCAATCCAAACGGGCTATCATTTGCCATAGACACCACATCTTCAATGGTGTCAAAAGACTGAAGGCATAGAACCGGACCAAAAATTTCCTCTTGCACAATCCTCATACTCTGATCTAGATCAGCAAATAACGTTGGTTTTGTGTAATAACCCTCTTCCATCCCATTTGGTTTTCCAGGGCCGCCAAAAACAACTCTTGCGCCCTCTTCGATACCAATCTTGATGTAGTTTTGAACACGATGAAAATGCATCTCGCTGACAAGTGGGCCAATGTCGGTCTCCGAACTTTGGGGGTTACCCACTGTTATGTTGGAAGCATAGTCTTTAGCTATTTCTATTGCTTCTTCGTATCTTGAGCTTGGTACAAGCATTCTGGTTGGTGCATTGCACGACTGACCAGTATTTCTAAAGCAAGAATTAACACCATCTTCAACAGCTTTTTTGAAGTTACTGTGGTCTAGAATGATATTTGGAGACTTTCCGCCCAACTCTAGACATACACGTTTCACTGTTTCCGAGGCTGCCCTACTGACTGCTACGCCCGCCTCTGTCGAGCCAGTGAATGACACCATATCAATACCCGGATGAGATGAAATAGCAGCACCAACTTCTTGACCTAGGCCATCCACCAAATTAAAAACACCAGCAGAATAACCGGCCTGATCAATCATTTCGGCGAAAAGGTGGCTTGATAAAGGCGCAAGTTCGCTGGCTTTTAGCACCACAGTACACCCCGTAGCCAGTGCTGGAGCAACCTTGCAAGCGATCTGATTAATTGGCCAGTTCCACGGCGTAATCAAGCCACAAACACCGATTGGTTCTCTATAAACGTGGCCAGATTTCATTGGCTGATCAAAGCTATAATCCTTAAGGGCGTCAATTGCCGAACGCAAATGACCACTACCACATGCCGCTTGATTGCTACGAGAAAACACAATTGGCGCACCCATTTCCAAAGAAATTGCTTGTGCCATTTCCTCGTAGCGCTCAAGGTAAATATCCAATAGTTTTTGCAAAAGCTCAATTCGTTCATCTACCGAACTCTGCGAAAAATTGTTAAATGCATGGCGTGCAGCATCAACTGCCAAATCAACATCTATAGACGAACCCAAACTAATACGGGCAACCTCTGCCTCGTCCGCAGGACTGGTTACAATTGATGAGTTGCTCTTTACTGGTGACACCCATTTTCCATCAATATAAAAATTTGTTAAATCTAACATTGTCTTTCCTTAAATATATAAACGATCAAGGATAGCACCATAGGCCATACCAATTTTCATTGTTGGGCCGCGAAGAAGTCGGCCGCCGGGAAAACTAGGTATCGACACTTTTGAAATCGCGTCAAACACCTCTCCCGAGCCACAAATCTTCTCGGCAATAATTTTTCCTGAATAACTAGCCAGCGCAACACCTTGGCCAGAATAACCTTGAGCGGATATCACCTTGCCGCCATATAGAGATTTAAAAAAAGGTAGACGGTTCATCGTTATTGCAAGCTTTCCGCCCCAAGCATAATCAATCTGTACACCTTTAAGAAAAGGATAAACAACTTCCATTGGACGAGTCACAATCGGCAAGATGTTGCCAGAAAGATTTTTTGAATAGTTTTCACCACCGCCAAACAACAGTCGCTTGTCAGCACTTAAACGGAAATAATTAACGACAAAACGCGAATCGGCAAAGGCGATATCCTTAGGATTAATTTGCTTCACCACTTCATTACTTAAAGGCTTGGTTGCAATAATGTAATTGTTCATTGGCAGTATCTTTGAAGTAAGTTTTTTCTCCAAATTTTCCAGATAGCCATTGCAAGCCAACACGATTCGATCGGCTTTAACGCTGCCGTTTGTGCACTGAATTTTCATCGAACCTTGTAGCTCTCGGTAAGACAGTACGCGACTGTTCTCGTATATATTAGCACCCAAACTCAAGGCGGCCTTTGTAATACCCAGGGCATAATTATGCGGGTGCAGGTGTGCCTCAGATTTATCATAAGAACCGCCATAATATGTATCGGAACCCGTCAGTTCGCGCATCTGTGAGTCATCTACATAGCTTAGATCTTTGTATCCATAGGCTTGATGCATGTGCTCAACATATGCCTTAGATTCATCGCAATATTTCTTTTTATGGTTAGGGTGACCAATGCCGTATTTAAAATCACACTTAATACAATACTCATCAATGAGCTCTTTGACGTGTCTCTTGGCTTTTTCACCGATAGTCCACAACGTTTTTGCCTTAGCAACACCTATTTTTTTTTCAAGATAGAACTGGTCACGCCTCATACCACCAGACACTTGACCACCATTGACACCAGAGGCGCCTGAGGCAACTGAATTAGCCTCAAGAATAACAACATTAAATCCTTTTTTGGCTAGATAAAGCGCACTTGAGAGCCCAGTGTAACCACCACCGATCACACAGACATCAGCACTCACCTCACCCTTAAGAGGGTCTTGCCTAATCACCAAGTTTTTGCTGGCTTGATAATACGATTTCACTTGTTTTAGATACCCTACTTTATACTGCTTACTGTCATCTCAAGAGACTTCCATACTTTTTCAAGTATCTCATCAATTTCTGAGTTTGTGCACACCAGAGGTGGTGCGATAATCATCTTACTACCAACTGCTCTCATCACCAGGCCGTTATTAAAACAATGGTCGCGACAAATGCCAGCAACTTCACCGGCGTTTTTATGACGGACAAAATTTTCTTTATCTTTAATCAGCTCAATAGCACCAAGCATACCCAAACTTCTTGCCTCACCCACCAAAGGGTGTTCAGAAAGTGAATGCCATTTTTCAGCCAAATATGGGCCTGCAACGTTTTTAACTTTATTGACAATATCACTCTGATGCATAAGTTCGATATTTGCAATTGCCGCCGCTGCACAACTCGGATGTGCCGAATAGGTAAACCCATGCTCAAACTCACCTGCAGCATCTCGGATCACCGCCATGATCTCATCGCTGACCACGAGTCCGCCAAGGGGTAGATAGCCAGAAGTAACACCTTTTGCAAATGGCATTAAATCGGGCTTGATATTAAAGTAATCAGATCCAAACCATTCACCTGTACGACCAAAACCACAAATCACTTCGTCAGCCACAAGCAATATATTACGCTCTCTACAAATTCGATCCACTTCTGGCCAATAGGTTTCAGGTGGAATAATAACGCCACCTGCACCCTGAATTGGCTCGGCAATAAAGGCTGCAACGTTGTCTTCACCAAGCTCATCAATCTTGACCTCAAGCGCTTGTGCGGCTTGCCTTCCAAATTCAGCCCGGTCAATCGCCTCACCAGCTTCTACACAGGCTTCATAATGATAGGGCTGATCAATGTGAACAATCCCTGGAATTGGTAAGCCGCCTTGAGCGTGCATTGCACTCATACCCCCCAAACTAGCCCCTGCCATAGTAGAGCCATGGTAGGCATTTTTGCGGCTAATGACTATTGATTTGGATGGTTGACCTTTTGCGGACCAGTAGTGACGAACCAGACGAATCATTGTGTCGTTTGCTTCAGAACCAGAACCCGTGAAAAATACTTGATTCATACCTTCAGGCGTCACTTCGGCAATCATTTCTGAAAGCTTTACCACCGGCGGGTGACTCGTGCCAAAAAATGTATTGTAATAAGTCAACTCTTGCATCTGCTCAGCAACAGCATTAACTACTGATTGATTACCATAACCCATGTTGACACACCATAAACCTGACATGCCGTCAATTATTTTATTTCCATCGTTGTCATATATATACACCCCTTCTGCACGACTTATCATTCGAGTCAAGCTTGGTTTGGCTTGGTATTTATAATCGCTAAATGGGTGTATGTGATGTTTTGCGTCTTTCTTTTGTAGGGTTAAAGTATCAAGTTTCATGCACACTCCAATAATTAGGTAAGCAATAAGATATACAATTCAATGTCACAATTTTGTGATCACAAATATATGATATAGGTAAATAGAATGAAATGCAAGAGGATATTAACAGTCATCGATAAATAGCTGTTAATCCATAAAAGAAAAGTTATTGGACAGGTGGGCTGAAAGGCTACTACTTATCGATTGACTGGTGCAGCATATCCATGCCTTCTTTAATATCCTCATGAATTGCTTTGGCAAGTGCAACAGGATCTCCCGCTTGGATCGCAGCAATAGCAGCCTCATGACAATCATCAAGTGTTCGGGTACCGGCACGTCCTGCGACAATTCTGTAGAAGGGAGAGAAGCGCAACCACAAGCTTTTAACAATTGGCATAAGAATGGGTGAAGGTGCGGCCCCATAGATGCCAAAATGAAATTGATAATTATACTTAGTATAGTCTTCTATATTGCCAGTAGAGATGGCAAAATCAAGTTTATTATCTATATCTATCAATGATTTAAGCCTTTTTGCATCAATAAATGGTAACGCCAAGGCTGAAAGCTCTGGCTCAAGACTGAGTCTAGCGTATACCAATTCGTCAAATTTTTCATGGGTCATTTGCGATACACTAATTCGCCTCTTGCTAGACACTTCAAATGCACCTTCTGCTATTAGCCTAGTGGCCGCCTCTCTGACTGGCATAGGGCTAACATCAAGTGACTCTGCAATACCCCTTAAGGTGATAGCCACCCCCGGCACGAACTCGCCATGCAAAATTAACTCACACAACGTTTCGTACACCCACTCATTAATCGGCAGAACAGACTTCCTTGGTGTAACTTTTGCAAATGCACTATTTACCATATATTTCCGACCTTCTTTACAGCTTTGTTATTTTAATGTGTATCAGCTTTATTAATTTTTTATTAATTTGTGATCACAGATCTCAATTTATGGTAGAATTATCGCACAATTAACTTGAAGTGTGTGTACTAAATTTAATAAATACCTGATTAACACAGGGATTAAGCACACTAAACAACAAGGAAGTAATGAAAAATTTCGGTCAACAATTTTTATATGACAATCCTGGTGTTGAGCGTGTCGAGTTTATCTACGTTGACTTTAACGGCGTTCCAAGAGGAAAATGGGCCTCTCCTAACACCTTGGTAAAGGCGTTCGATGGCGGCCTTAGAATGCCTTTGTCGAGTTATGCACTTGATATATGGGGTGACAACCCAGAAGGCACCGGTCTTGTGATGTCTGGTGACTCGGATGCTATTTGCACACCGGTTGTCAGCTCTCTTGCATTGACTGATTGGTGTGACAGGAAAACAGCGCAATGCCTAGTAAGCATGGAAGATGCTAACGGTCAGCCTATTTTCGCCGATCCTAGACACATATTGCAGCGTGTTCTTGATCGGTATAAGGAATTTGGCCTGCAGCCTGTGATTGCGCCAGAAATGGAATTCTACTTAATTGACAAAAATCTAACAGAGCATGGCCATCCACAAATGCCTCTTATCCCAGGCACAAATAGAAGGTATGAGCACGTTGAGCTGCTGAATCTAAGTGAAATGAACGACTTTGATGAGTTTTTTACTCTGGTTGAAAAAAACGCCCACTCCTTAGGTATTCCCGCAGAAACGGCCATCAAGGAGTGCTCACCTTCTCAGTTTGAGATTAACTTGCTGCATCACAGCAACCCTCTGTTAATGGCTGACCAGGCATTCTTACTAAAAAGATTAATTAAAAACTGTGCAAAACAATGCGACTTAAACGCCACTTTTATGGCCAAACCGTTCACCCACGAAGCTGGTAATGGCATGCACGCACATCTAAGTATTACCGATGCAGATGGCAATAACCTTTTCACCATGGATAGCAACAAACAGCCGCAAGGGATTTTTACCCATGCTATTGCGGGTTTACTAAATTCTACACCCGGGTTAATGTCTTTTTATGCACCCCATGCAAACTCGTACCGCCGTCTTGTACCAAATGGCAATCACGCGCCAACAACATTGAGCTGGGGCAATGAGAACCGAACAGCTTTAATTAGATTACCGGAAGCATCAAAAAATGCTACTCGCTTAGAGTTCAGAGCTGCCAGCGCAGACGCCAACCCTTACTTGGTATTTGCCTCAATATTGGCCAGCGTACTAGATGGCATCACTAACAAATTGGAATTAGCCCCAGAAACCATTGGAAATGCACATAAACAGCACCCTGCCTCATTGGGCATCACTTGGCGTGAAGCAAACAACAAAACCAGAAAATCATCACTAGTCAAAGAATATTTTGGCGAACAATTTCAGAAGGTATACGGCCATATTAAAGAGTCGGAGATTCAAAGGTTTGAATCAACGATTACAGATTTTGAATACCACTCCTACTTGAGAAGCTTATAGGCAGATAAGTGAGAGTGGTTTCAAAAGATCTTTTAAACAATACCGTTTAAAAGTTTAACAAAAAATGGAGAGAAAAATGAAATTTAACACTAAAAAAGCACTACTAGCTGCTGCACTTACTTGCTCCATGCAGGCTGCAATAGCTAGTGGTGATAACGTCGTTCACGTCTACAACTGGTCAGACTATATCGACGAACAAGTATTGACTGATTTTACTGCCGCAACTGGCATTAAAGTTGTTTATGACGTTTTTGATTCTAATGAAATACTAGAGGCAAAGCTTTTGGCCGGTGGCTCTGGGTATGACGTTGTTGTTCCTTCAGCAAGTTTTCTTGCACGCCAAATTCAAGCGGGTGTTTTCCAAAAGCTAGACAAATCCAAGCTAAGTAATATTGGCAACATGTGGGATATGGTTGAAAATCGTGTTGGCGGCTATGGTCCACTAAATGACTATTCGGTCAACTGGATGTGGGGCACTACAGGTTTTGGTTACAACGAAGGCATGATTCTTGAAAGAATGCCAGACGCACCTATAGATTCACTAGACATGATCTTCAATCCAGATGTTGTTTCTAAGTTCGCGGATTGTGGTATTCACGTGCTCAATGCACCAACAGAGATGATCCCTATGGCGCTGTCTTACATTGGTGAAGATCCGACCACAACAGACCCTGAGGTTCTTAAAAAAGCTGAAGCTGTATGGGCTGCGGTTAGACCGTACGTGCAAAAGTTCCACTCGTCGCAATACATTGACGCGCTTGCGAATGGTGATATCTGCTTAACCACTGGCTGGTCAGGCGATATTTTCATGGCACAGTACGCGGCATGGGAAGCTGAAAATGGTGTTGACATCGTTTATGTAGTACCTAAAGAGGGTGCGTTAATGTGGTTCGACCAATTGGCTATTCCAAAAGATGCACCGCACATGGAAAATGCACACAAGTTCATCAACTGGACAATGCGACCTGAACAAATTGCCACGGCAACTAACTACGTTTGGTACGCAAATGGTAACTTGGCCTCTCAACCGCTACTTGACCCGGAATTGTTAGGCGACCCTGCGGTTTATCCAACAGAAGATGCTATGGAAGGTCTCTACACTAGCCCAACTTACAATGCCTCAACACAACGCGTTGTAACCCGTACTTGGACTAAGATTACTACAGGACAGTAAAACTGCGTTATTATTACCCCCATGATGTTCCTTTGCGTCATGGGGGTAATTTTTTATTTACATTAGAAATATGACTGAAATAAGCACAATAGAGCCCTGGACAGATTCAAGTCAGAAGGCTTATATAGAAATAAAAAATGTCACCAAAAAATTTGGTGACTTTACCGCGATTGACAACCTTTCTCTGAAAATTTATAAAAACGAATTCTTTTCTTTACTCGGCCCATCTGGCTGCGGCAAAACAACCCTTTTGCGAATGCTTGCAGGTTTTGAAAAACCAACAGAGGGTACAATACTACTGGATGGCGAAGATATTTCTCAAGTACCTCCGCATTTAAGACCGATCAACATGATGTTTCAATCATATGCCCTATTCCCACATATGAGCGTTGAAAAAAATATTGCTTTTGGTCTAAAGCAAGACAAATTACCCAGCAAAGAAATCAAAGACCGCGTTGAAGAAATGTTGGAACTGGTGCAATTAACAGAGTTTGCTAAACGCAAACCCAACCAACTCTCCGGCGGTCAACGGCAACGTGTTGCACTTGGTAGGAGCTTGGCTAAACGTCCAAAACTATTACTGTTGGACGAGCCATTGGGTGCACTTGATAAGCGTCTTAGAGAGCAAACCCAGTTTGAACTGATGAACATTCAAGAAAAACTGGGTGTTACCTTCGTGATCGTCACCCATGATCAGGAAGAAGCGATGACAGTATCTAGTCGGATAGGCCTCATGGATACTGGTTATTTAACCCAAGTGGCAACACCAACTGAAATATACGAAGCACCTGTGAATCGTGACGTCGCAGACTTTATTGGTGACGTCAACTTCCTAGAAGGTACTTACAAGGGCAAAAACGAGATCGGCACACAACTTGATTCAGTTGATGCCAAATGCGTTGTTTACGCGACACAAGCCACAGCTGCCGATATTGGTAGAAAACTGTGGTTCGCTATTCGCCCAGAAAAACTCGAAATTTCGAAAAAAAAACCTGACTTTGAGCATAATATTATAAAAGGAAAAATAGAAGACATCAGCTATACCGGTAGCATGTCAACCTTTCATGTTAAATTAGCTAATGGCAAGGTATTAACGGCTTGTCGTGCCAATCGTGAGCGCTCAGCAGAGCACCAATTAACTTGGGAAGATGAGGTATATTTACACTGGCCACCCAACTCAGCGATTGTATTGCAATCCTAATGCAGATTAGGTTGAATAAATGAGAAAAATAAAGGGTTTTAGAAACATTGGCAGAACTGCAGTCATCGGTATTCCCTATCTATGGCTATTGGTTTTATTCCTTTTGCCCTTTTTAATTGTTCTAAAGATTAGCTTTGCAGAGCCGATTATATCCATTCCTCCGTATTCTGACCTGCTGCAGTGGGGCGATTCTTTTTGGCCAACAATTAAGGCCAGTCTTGATGGGTATTTATTTATTCTGGAAGACTCGCTTTATGTCAACGCCTACCTTTCAAGTTTAAAAATTGCAACCATCTCTACTTTGATTGCACTAGTGGTTGGCTACGCAATTGCCTACAGTATTGCAAAGGCACCGACGCGCTGGCGTGGCATATTATTAATGCTAGTAATTCTACCTTTCTGGACGTCGTTTCTAATTCGCGTTTACGCTTGGATTGGCATTCTAAAAACCGAAGGCTTGTTAAATTTATTACTTATATCGCTTGGTGTTATTGATAAGCCGTTGACAATTATGAATACCGATTTAGCAGTCTATATCGGCATTGTATACTCATACCTTCCATTCATGATCTTGCCGCTTTACGCCAATCTTGAAAAAATGGACTTCAACCTATTAGAGGCCGCCGCTGATTTGGGCTGTCGCCCTTTTAAAACTTTTTGGACGGTAACCATCCCCTTGTCCCTACCAGGCATTCTGGCGGGTTGTTTCCTTGTCTTTATCCCAGCAGTTGGTGAATTTGTGATCCCGGATTTATTGGGTGGCACACAAACCCTAATGATTGGTAAAGTACTGTGGATTGAATTCTTTAACAACAGAGACTGGCCTTTGGCATCAGCAGTTGCAATCATTCTGTTAGCAATACTTGTCGTACCGATTATGTATTACCAAAAAACCCAAGAAAAGGCAATTTCATGAAACGTTTTACTGCATTTAATATGACAGCTTTAATGTTGGGCTTCGCTTTTTTGTACATACCCATTATTATTCTTATTGTTTTTAGCTTCAACGAATCCAAATTGGTAACTGTCTGGGGTGGGTTTTCAACAAAATGGTACGGTGAATTGATGAACAACCAATCCATTAAGGATGCTGCATGGGTTACCGTTAAAGTGGCATTTACTTCGTCAACAATTGCCACTCTTCTTGGCACGATTGCTGGCTTGGTAATGGCAAAATTTGGTAGCTTTAGAGGTCGAACGCTATTCTCAGGAATGATTTACGCACCAATGGTCATGCCGGAAGTTATTATCGGTCTATCGTTACTGTTGATGTTTGTTGCCCTGTCGATAGACAGAGGCGTGATGACTGTCACCCTTGCTCACATCACTTTTTCCATGTGTTACGTTGCTGTGGTGGTACAGTCAAGGATGTCAAGCTATGATGACAGTATTAATGAAGCGGCATTGGATCTTGGATGTACACCGTTTAAAACTTTCTTTTTAATTACACTGCCAATCATACTGCCCGCAGTTATTTCAGGCTGGTTGCTGTCATTTACCTTGTCATTGGATGATTTGGTTATTGCAAGCTTTACTTCGGGTCCGGGTTCGACCACCTTGCCTATGAAAATATACTCAATGGTACGACTTGGCGTGACTCCAGAAATCAACGCTGTATCCACCATTCTTGTTGGTTTGGTAGCATTAGGCGTTGTTACTGGATCATTTATTGGCAAGAAACAAAAAACCAATTAAGACTATAATCACCCTCTTGATTCAACCAATATTAAGGAACAAATAAATGCTAAAAAACAACTCTCTCTTGAAGAATGCTGGCTATATCAATGGCCAATGGATTGGCGCTGATAGCGACAATAGATTTGATGTTAAAAACGCGTATTCACAGGAGCTTATCTCCACATTGCCGCAGATGGGTAAAGAAGAAACAAATAGCGCCATTGAGGCCGCCAACAATGCTTGGCCAAACTGGCGAAATAAGACCGCTAAAGAACGTGCTGCAATATTAAGAAAATGGTTTAATCTTATTCTTGAGAATCAAGAAGATCTAGCCATATTGATGACGCTTGAACAAGGTAAACCGTTAGCCGAAGCTAGAGGTGAAGTTGCCTATGGATCTTCATTTATCGAGTGGTTTGCAGAGGAAGGCAAAAGAACTTATGGTGATGTTATACCAACACCTTCCAACGACCGCCGC
>Ga0105352_1000873_pt1 | contig 16988 bp, 12 predicted proteins | sample EN8Hudsemesocosm_FD_83507 | JGI IMG/M metagenome (GOLD analysis project Ga0105352, IMG submission 83507) | Methane-oxidizing microbial communities from mesocosms in the Hudson Canyon - EN8B Hudson Canyon | ecosystem: Environmental > Aquatic > Marine > Cold seeps | place: Hudson Canyon...
AAAGGCTATTGGGGATTTGTCCGATCATGGAGAACAGGCTACCCGGTTCAGGCGTTGCCCCTAACATGACATGCGCTTGTCTGGCCATAATACTGATCCCCATCGCTGCGAGCATGCCATGCACCACGGGCGTCGGGAAAAAAGCACTCATGCTGCCCATCTTATAGCGCCCCATAATGACTTGAAATAAGCCAGCAATCATAATAGCGGCCAGCGTATAACGATACCCTGATAGCATATCGCCATCACTTAGTGATTCCACTGCTGCGAGCATCACCACAATCAAGCCGCCAGCAGGGCCATTAATAACGATATATGAGCCATTCAGTCGAGAAACAAGCAAACCACCTACAACAGCGGTAATAATTCCTGCAGAAGGAGGAAATCCAGAACCAATAGCAATACCTAAGGATAAAGGTAAGGCAATAAGAAAAACAAAAAAACCAGCTTGTAAATCACTCTGCCAATTTTGCTTTAGACCGTCAATTCCTTCTTTAGGAAGTATAGATTTCTTGTTCATAATGATTTTTTTTGTGAGTGTCCCGCAATTTTAACATTATTATGTTTAAGGCGTATGTTTCAGCCCCTAGTTTTAGCTGTAGCCGAGCTACTTTTTCTAATTAGCATTGCCTCAGGAAGTAATTTAATGCTTTGAAAAAAAATTCCAGAAACGACTAAACTATTAAGCGAAATACATACCGATCACCACTAACGGCTAGAAAAGACCCTCCATATAATTCTGCTATCAGTGACATCAAAAATCCCCATGTTAAAAAACTTTATTAACAAAAACTAATGCTTTAATATGTCGATAGCTGAACATACCCTGAACAGGAATAAAATGATAATAACCAACCAAATACTTATTGTTGATGATGTGATGGACAATATTCAGGTGGCGATGAATATTTTAAAAGAAGATAACTATGACTTCGCATTTGCCAGAGATGGAGAAGAAGCTCTTAGATTAGTCGAATCAGAAGATTTTGATCTTATTTTGCTGGATATTATGATGCCTGGAATGGACGGTTTTGAAGTTTGCCAGCAATTAAAAAAAGACCCGCGTACAAAATCGATTCCTGTCATTTTTTTAACCGCAAAAACAGATATTGACTCAATAGCAGAAGGTTTTGAACTAGGCGCAGTCGATTATGTCACCAAACCCTTCCACCCTAATGAAATACTAGCCCGAGTAAAAACACATTTACAATTATCCAATGCCACGCGATTATTGCAACAGCATAATATTGAAATGAAGGTTAAAGTTGATTTAGAAAGTCACCGTATCAATAGAGAGATTGAAGAATCACAGATAGAAGTCATACGCATGCTAACCAGTGTAATGGAGTCTTTTTCAGATGAAACGGGCGCCCATATCCGTGGAGTTGCCAGCTATTCAAAATTACTAGCCCAACATTATGGGCTGTCAAAAAAAGACTGTCATATCATCTGCGAAGCTGCTCCCATGCATGATATAGGTAAAATTGCTATAGACTGCAAAATTCTGCACAAACCCGGTAAACTGGATGATCTTGAATATCAGCTTATGACCGAACATACCACATACGGTCACCGAATTTTGCAAAACTCGGAACGGCAATTAATGAAGGCTGCCGATATTATCGCCTATCAACATCATGAAAAATGGAATGGTACCGGCTATCCACAGGGTCTAAAAGCTGAAAACATCCATATTTTTGGTCGTATCGTCGCCCTTGCCGATGTTTTTGATGCATTATCTCAACCCCGCTCATATAAAAAAGCCTGGCCAATGGAGCAGGTTTTACAGTATTTTAGCGAACAGAGTGGCCAACATTTTGATCCTAAATTGGTCGAAATATTAATCGAGCATCAAGATGAGTTCATCCATATTATGAACACAACACACTAAATTTTTACTCTTATGATCAGCCAGAAAGCACTCAGGTTTAACTGGCTTATAGTTTTACTCCTGCTACTGTTATTTACGGAAGTTACTTATTCATCACCCAATGATAAAGACCTGGCTCTGAGCCGACAACAACAGCAATGGCTAAAACAGCATCCTGTCATCAGGATAGGCGTTGACCCTAGCTATGCACCTTATGCTTTTGTCGATAAGCGAGGACAATTTCAAGGAGTAGCCGCCGACTTTGCGGCTCTGATCAGTAAAAAACTGGGCATTCAATTTCAACTGATACCTGGATTAAGCTGGCCTCAAATAGTTGACGCAGCTAAAAACAAAGAACTGGATGTTATTACCACCGCGGCAAAAACCAAAGAACGCGAAGAATTTCTAAGTTTCAGCCAGATCTACATACCCACACCGCTAGTGATTATGACCCGCTCAAATGACCAGCGAATTTCTAGTGTCAAAGATTTATCTTCATACAAAATAGCCCTGGTCAAAAAATACTCATCATCGCAACGGGTTATATCTGAACACCCTGACATTGATATTATTGAGGTTGACACCCCCCTTGCTGGCCTAATTGCAGTTTCTTCAGGTACTGCCGATGCCTATATTGGGGTACTGGGGATTAATACCTTTTTAAGCACCGAACACGGCATCAGTAATTTAAAAGTTGCCTCCCGTTACGACATGCGTCATAACGGTCAACGCTTTGGTATTCGTAAAGACTGGGGAGAGTTAGCAGGGATTCTGGATAAAGCTCTCGACGCTATACCCAAAGTAGAAAAAAATAAAATTTTTAACCGCTGGTTAGCTGTAACAAAGCAGCAAACAATCAGGCTTAATTTTACCGATTCAGAACAACAGTGGTTGAAAAACCATACTGAAATCACAGTAGGCATTGACGGAAACTGGCCTCCCATCGACTTTGCCAATGTAAAGGGGCAGCCACAAGGTATAAATGCCGAATACTTGCGACTCATTGAACAACGCACTGGATTAAAGATAAAGACTGAATCTGGCCCGACCTGGAATCAGATGCTTGAGCGAGCTGCTAAAGGCAAAATTGATGTAGTTTCTGCCATAGCAAAATCCCCCGAACGCCTAACAACCTGGAATTTTAGCACGCCTTATATTTCATCACCTTATGTCATTGTCAGCCACAAAAACAGTCATGAAGTTATTACAACAGTTAATAGTTTAAAAGGAAAAACGGTAGCAATAGAAAAAGGCTATAAACTGTATGAAATATTAAAACAGCAATTTCCGTCGATAAAATTACTTGTTGTCAAAGACACCCTGGCGGCCCTTACTGCTGTTTCCAGACAACAAGCAGACGCTTATATCGGCTTGCAACCCGTTATTCTCTGGCTGGTTGAAAAGAAAGGCTTACTTAATTTAAAAATTGCATCTGACTCAGGGTTTGATGATGAAAAATTACATTTTTCTTTCGCCAAGGATAAGCCATTACTTTTAAGCATTTTTAACAAGGCTCTCAATGATATTTCTCAAATCGAGCACAGAGCAATCAGACAACACTGGTTATCATTGACAGATGATCGAACAAAAAAACCTGTTGAGCTCTCAGTAGAAGAACATTTATGGTTAAAAAAACACCCCATAATCCAAGTTGGCGCCGACCAAAACTGGCCACCTTTTGAGTTTGCTGATGAGACAGGCAAGCATCTGGGGATTGCAGCCGATTATCTACAAATCATCTCTGCTCAATTAGGCATCCAGTTTAATGTTCAGCCAAATGAATGGAAGACCGTTTTAGAGAGTGCCAAGCAGCATAATCTAGACTTATTAGCTTGCACCGGACAAACTGAAGAACGCAAAGCCTACTTTGACTTTACTCAGCCCTATATTGAAATTGATACAGTTATTGTCATTCCAAAAAATAATCAGCAAATTAAAGATATTGCCGATCTGGCAGGGAAAAAAGTTGCCTTGCCAAAAAATAACTTTGTGCATGAACAGCTGCGCAGTCGATTCCCTGAAATTAACTACCATTTCACCTTGTCGAACGAAGAGGCCATACAGGCTGTATCACTGGGGAAAGCTGATGCTTATGTAGGAAACCTGGCTGTAGCAGGACATTTTATCCAGAAAAACCTACTAACCAATTTAAAAATTGTTAATCAAACGCCGTTTAAAAAAACCAAGCTTAGTTTAGCTATCCGTAAAGACTGGCCAGAACTCACCCGTATGATTAACAAGGTGTTAAGCAATGTTGCGCTATCTCAACATAATAAAATACTGAAGACCTGGCTACCAGCCATCAGCATGCCTGAAATGCTAAAGACTCAGTTAAAACTCAGTAATCTGGAAAAAGCCTGGATTGCTGAGCATCCGACTATCCTGGTCAGTGGAGACCCTCAGTGGCCACCAACCTCCCTGTTTAATAAACAACAGAAATATTTCGGTATAGTGCCTGACTATTTAAAACTTATCAGCAAAGCGACAGGCTTACAGTTTAAATATAAAAACGCTGGTACCTGGGATTCTGCACTAGACCATTTTGCACAGCATGAAATTGATATGATTGATGGGCTCGCGTCATCAAAAGAACGCGCCAAAACCATGTTATTCAGTGATCCTTATTTAAAAATGCAAAGTGCTATTATCACCTCTGATGATATGGGCTATATCAACGACCTAAATGATGTTGATGACAAACGTATCGGCATTATTAAGGGTTATATTACAGAACAACTTATTGCCAGAGATTATCCCAATATCAAGCCCGTATTATTGGCTAATTCAGAACAAGGCTTACGAGCGTTGGCCAATAAAGAGATTGATGCCTTTATTCTGGATATTCCCACTTTTGATTATTACAGCAGGAAACTGGGTATCAGTAATTTAAAAATTGCCGGCATTACCGATTATTCTTTAGATATCGGATTTGGCATTCAAAAAGATTACCCCGAACTACAAAGCATTCTCAATAAAGCCTTACAAACTATAAGCAAACAACAACGGCATGCAATTTATCGCAAATGGATCTCAGTTGAATATATACAGAAAATTGATTACCAACTGATCCTGAAAATAGTTGGAATTGCCCTACTTGTGCTTTGCATACTGGTTATCTGGAACTGGACATTAATTCAGCAAATTAAACGGCGCAAACAAGCGGAAAAAAACCTAAAAACCGAACGCCAAAGATTGCTGGATATTATTGAGTTCTTGCCTGACCCAACCTTTGTTGTAGATCAGAACCGCTGTATCATCGCCTGGAATAAAGCAATAGAAGACTTAACAGGCACTTTATTTTCTGACATTCGTGGACAAGGTAATTATGCCTATTCTCAGGCAATCTATGGCATAAGACGAGCGACATTAATTGACCTTTATAGCGATCCAAAAGTTAATTTATCCAGCACTTACTCATCTTTGACTCAAGATGGCTCGCTTTATCATGCAGAAAACTTTCTTGAAAAAACCAACACTGGAATCGGTGTGTATCTATGGATACAGGCAGCTCCTCTTTGTGACAGCGATGGTCATCCTTATGGTGCGATACAGACACTAAAAGATATCAGCCAATTGAAAAAAACTGAACAGCAGCTTATTGATTCAAGAAAAAAAGCTGAACAAGCCACTCAGGCAAAATCAGAATTTTTAGCCAATATGAGCCATGAGATTCGTACTCCGATGAATGCTATCTTAGGTTTTACCGAGTTACTTGAAGACCAAATTGAATCGCAGAAACATAAAAACTATTTAAGCACCATTAAATCTGCGGGCAAGTCATTGTTAATGCTAATTAATGACATCCTGGACTTATCAAAAGTTGAAGCAGGGAAAATGGAGTTGCAGCTTGAGTCCGTTAACCCGCACATCTTATTTGAAGAAATTGGCAATATTTTTTCTATCAAAATGCAGGAGAATAATTTAGAGTTTTTAATAGAAATTGACCAACAAATCCCTGACTGCCTAGTGTTAGATGGCTTACGCTTACGCCAGGTTTTATTCAATTTATTAGGCAATGCCGTCAAGTTTACCCGTGATGGCCATATTAAAATGACGGCTGAAAAAAAATACACCGAAGAAGATCACAGTGTACTAGATCTGCTAATAAAAATTGAAGATACCGGAATGGGGATTCCAAAAGACCAGCAAGAGCGGGTATTTCGCATATTCGAGCAAAAGTCTGAACAAAGTGTCAAACAATTTGGTGGCACAGGACTGGGCCTGTCTATTTGTAAACGCCTGACCAAGCTAATGAATGGTGATCTAACACTAGAAAGTACAGTCGGCAAAGGTTCAACTTTTAGTCTCGCCTTACATGAAGTTGCTGTTTCAGCACAAAAACTTGAGACAGAACCAGTACACAACCGTTTTGAGCTGAGCCATATTAGCTTGGCACCCGCTACCGTATTGATTGTAGACGATATTAAAAACAATAGGGATGTAGTGAGAGAAAATTTTGCCATGACTGATATCACCACTCTAGAAGCAGAGAATGGAGAGCATGCAGTAGAACTTGCTAAACAAGGAGGGATAGATTTAATTTTAATGGATATAAGAATGCCTGTCATGGGGGGATATGAAGCAGCCGACAAAATCAAATCCTTTTCCAATATTCCCATAGTCGCCCTCACTGCATCCGTATTAAGAGATGAATACGAAAAAATAAAATCCAGCAATTTTGATGGTTATTTACGCAAACCGGTATTAAGAACAGACTTATTTAAAGAAATTTGCCGCTTCCTTCCCTACCAGGAACTAGAAATAGAAGAACAAGAAAAAACAATTGAGCTATCTGAACTAGCCCTTAATGCAATTGATGAAATCATTTCTCAACTAGAAAATAAATTCATCCCCTTTTGGCAAGAGGTACAAAGCTCTAATCGAATTTCCCAGATACAACGCTTTAGTGAAATGCTGGAAACATTAGCGGAGCAATACCAGTTAGACTTAATCAAAGACTATAATGCTGAGCTCAAAGGCTATATGGATGCTTTCGATATTAAAAACATGACAGTTGTTCTGGCTCAGTTTGCTAAGCTGGTTGAGCAATTAAAACATTTTTCAAAATAATATAACCATCAATTTTGGTTTGATAGATAAACGACTTAAGAGAATAAAGAAAAAGCATTTATTTTAATATCGCCTCTCGGAAATTTCTCCTGAACCATTCGAGGCTAAAGCCTCATTTCCTAAGTCAATAGCAGGAATGCTGCTGCCAAGCCAATAAGGAGGTTTTACCGCGCCCTGCAAAACGAGCTACTGAATTCATTTCCCTGCCCGCATACAGAATTTATCATTTTATAAGGCGAGTCATTATCAGCTGTCTTTAATAAAGCAGTTATTTTTGTAACTACTCAGCGTATTATTCTCTGAGGGTGTCGCGTGTTGATTTATCAGGCTTCTGCAACAGGATGTTGCAGCAGAGCTTACATGGACGTATTTACGCGTCCTTATAAATCAATAGGCTGCACCCTTAGCCTTAAACTCACTGAGTAGTTACTTATTTTTTAACCCAGCCCAAACAGGTAAAATCAAATCATCACACTGCTGTGCAAATGACTGATCCAATAACGCTGTTAAATCATCAATATTCTGATACAGCAATTGCAAGGAACGATCGTAGCTAATCTCTTTACTTAACTGCTCTTGCGCTACTATAATCGCTGGTTTTTTTGCCCGACTATTGAACTCTTGCTTTACATAAGCAAAGCTCGCTTCCGTAAAAAACACATCAGGCTGTTGTTGTCCTTTTATATAAAAATCAATTAATTTTTCCAAATCACTTAATTGAGCACTCTCTGCGGAAAACAGCAGATTCTCATCCATGCTAAGTAAACAGGTATCTTGAGCTTGCAACTGATTAATAATTAAATGATGTAACCAGGCCTGGATAAAATCTTTGCCTTTTAAGCTGGCATAACGATAGAACAACCCTGCGTTTTCATATAGCTTACTGAGATTGCCCAGCAAACGATAACGACCCACCGTTATATCTATCGCTTTATCTTCAACTCGGGCACCCACATTTTGCTGTTTGATAAGCTCGGTAAACTCAGCAATCAACTGCTGTTGTCGATTATATTCCAGTGTGCCTGGTGTCCCCGAAATCCATAAGCCCCTGGCCTGCAATTTCTCTAATGAAAAAGTCTGCTCATTTAACTGTTGTTCTATCCATTGCTGATTAATGTTATAAGCCTCAAGCTTATCCAGGGCAAAAGGTTCTCGCTCTTCAGCTTCTGTCGCTGAATCCGTTAACCGTAGTCCTAATTGCTGTTTTAAAAAATAGTGCTGAGGCTGCCTAAAAAAAACAAATAAATCATTAATCTCAATTACTTCGGATTCATTCGTTTCTAGCTTGCCTTGCCACCAGCGCTCTGCCTCAGGTTTTTCAGCATTTAATGCCAGCATGGTTTCATAGTCAGCAGCAGAAAAACTAAAATGCTCTGAGTCCTCTATAAAATAACGACGGCTAAAGGGCTGCAAAGGATGTTTAGTGATAATATTTTGCATTTGATAACTGTGCAGCAAGACATCCACTAATTCACTAATAACCACGGATGCAGGAATATCATCATTATGATGTATCGATAAACCGATATAAGTCATAATGATTTGCTGGCGGGCCGACAACAAGACTTCTAAAAATTGATAGCGGTCATCTGCGCGCCGCGAACGGTCACCTGGACGGAAATTTTGTCCGACCAAATCAAAAGTTGGATGACGATCTATTTTTGGAAATTCGCCTTCATTTAAGCCTAATAATGCAATGACTTTAAATGGAATAGAGCGCATGGGTAACATGGAACAAAAAGTTAATTGTCCTCGTAAAAAGCCGGTTGATGATTTTTGTTCCGAAACCCGACTTTCTAACCACGCCACCAAGACATCTAAAGCGACCTCCTCATCATGAACCGCTGATATTTTATCTGTCAGCTCTGCTAACAATTCATTTAATTGCTGGCGCTCTAATTGCTGATTAGATGTTTTATTCGCTAACAATTGATCGGCATAGTAATAAAGGCGATTACCCCAGTCCTCTACAGTTCGCGCTTTAGTGAGTTCTTTACTGGCTTTAAATAACAATTGAATAAAATCATTAAAGCCGCCCAGTATCAATGCCGATGAGCCTTCAATATCGCGGTAAGGTAAAACGCCATCAACAAAATCTTCTTCACTGCCGACCGCATAGCCCATTAATAAGCGGTCTAGAGTGGCTTGCCAGGTATTTTCAGTTAATTCAGGTAAGCCCAATTCTTTTTTATGCTCAACTGATTTACCCCAGCGCACATGCGTCTCTTCCACCCAATGTTTGATTAGCTCTAAATCAGCTTCGGATAAATCAAAACAGCTAAAAACGGCTGGCTGTTCCAATAAATCCATCACTGTTTGCCAGCCGAAACGACTTTGGCTAAGCTTTAAAAAACGGATAAAAACATCTAATAAAGTATTACTTAGCCGTAGACTTTTATCAGCAATAGCATGTTGAATATCACTAAACACAGCGGAGATAAAAGGCGCATACTTTTGTATATCAGGTGCCATCACCACGATTTCTCGTAATTCTAATGAGGGGTCTTGCTCCAGTGAAAGCAACAGCTGGTTTTTTAATACCTCCACTTCCCGCATCCTTGAATGACAGGCATGAATGCTGATGGAGTGATCTTTATCTAACGCTTGACCATCTAATTGATTGTTTAGAATATCATTTTGTAATTGTTGTAAATTACTGCTACCTTCAATCGCTTCAAAACTTTCGGGCTCAAAGCTGAAACTGGACTGTTCTAGCAACATCTGCTGAAACTCCCTACCCTGCTGACCTAAAGCAGCAAGTAAAGGATGGTCTGTTGATGCCTGTGCCTGTAACTGTTTTTTGCTGGCTATATCAGCCCAGTAAACCTGTGCGGGATTGAGTAAAAATAGATGTACATCGCAATGTTTTGACAAGCCTTGCAGGAAATCTAGAAACAAAGGCGGCATAGTATTAACGCCGAAAACAAATATCCGCTCAGGCAAATGCTGTGATAAATCTATTGCCTGATTAAATCGGCTGATAACATCCTGCCATAACAGGCCTCGATGTTTATGGCCTAATTGCTGAGTAATCTTTTGCCATAAAGCCCTTTGCCAATATTCACAGTCAGTCTGATAAAGGCTTTCTCCTTGTTGCCAGAGCGCCAACATATCAGGGCGCATCATTTGATACTGATCAAAAACCTGGGCCAATTGTTGAGCCAGTTGAAAGCGTTTTAAGGCCTGATTCTCACCTTGAATATAATGTTGAAGAGCACTGAAACACGGATCATCCAAATCTCGAAGCATTTGTTCAAACCGCCATAACATCAGCTCTCTGTCAAAAACCTCATCATTTAATTGCTGATCTACTGTTTTTGCTATAGTGCTAAAAAATTTACCAGGAAACAAAAACTCATAATTCCCCCACACCCCAAATTGGTCGGCTAACTTTTGCGATAACCATCGTTCCATACCCTGACTTTGAATAAGAAACACCTCTTTATCCAAAGGATTAGATAAAGATGCATTATCAATAACCGTGGTTAAATGAATTAACAGGTTTTCTGTTTTATTAGAGCTGTGTAAGATGAACATTAACTAATCTGATTTAGTTTATTTTAACTGTATGATAATAGAAAAATACCAACACAGGGGAATGTAATGGGATGTTGTGATGATCCAACCGAACCAGTAAAAATTAACCGGACCGATGTGGCCAGAATTCAGGAGCAATATGGAAATCTGGTCCGAGACTTGTTTACCAGTGACCCGGAAAAAGTCATACTGAAACAATTAAATCAGGCTAATACTTATTTAACCGAACTGGCGGCACTGAATGCACATTATGAGACAGTCAGAAAACAGGCCATTACTCTACTGGAAAAAGACAGTATCACTATATTACAACGTATTATAGATAAAGAAGCAGACAATGAAATTGCTCAGTGTGCTACTGAACGGCTAGAATACCTGAATACCAGCCACGGACTTTTAGACAAACTTTTTAGTTAGCAATAACCACCACATCATCCTCTGGTTCAGCAGCTGGAGTCACTTGCTGGTTAATGTAACTACCACCGACAATAAATGCAAAAACCAGTAGATAGATCATAGAGGCCATGTATTTAACTTTTTTTGCCGCCTGTTCAGGTGAATTATTCGTCATGTTTTTTTAAGGATTATTTCGTTGTATCAACAGTTTTTTAATTTTAACACAGCCCCCTTTTCCATCGCACCTGATCCTCATTTTATTTATATGAGCGAGCATCATCAGGAAGGCCTTGCGCATTTATTATATGGCATTAACCACGGAGGTGGCTTTGTTGCTTTAACAGGGGAAGTGGGGACCGGGAAAACAACGCTGTGTCATTGTTTATTGCAGCAACTACCTGATAATATCGATATCGCCCTGCTGTTAAACCCTAAATTAAATGCCATTGAATTATTGGCAACGATTTGTGACGAATTACATATTGCTTATGATCGACAGCTACAATCCCTTAAGAGCCTGGTTGATCAATTAAATACCCACTTACTGGCCGCGCATGCCAATGGTAGACGTACCGTATTAGTTATCGATGAAGCCCAAAACCTGAGTTTTAACGTATTAGAGCAAATTCGTCTATTAACCAATTTAGAAACCAGTAGTAGCAAATTATTACAGATCATTCTTTTAGGTCAGCCTGAGTTAAAACTGATACTGGAAAAACCCGCCCTACGACAACTTAATCAACGCATTACTGCACGTTATCATTTAACTTCATTATCTTACGCTGATACTCAGCACTATATTCATCACCGCTTAAAACTCTGCGGAGGCAACAAAGATATTTTCAATCGCCGCGCCATTAAAAAAATCTTTAGCCTATCCAAAGGCATACCCCGCTTGATAAATATACTCTGTGACCGAGCATTATTGGGGGCTTATGTAAATGATACTCATTGGGTCAACCTAAAAATTATTAAGCAGGCGGCTAAAGAAGTACTAAGCCCTGCAAAGTCATCAACAAAATTCAGCTTATCCGCTGTTTTACAGCTCAGTTTTCTATTCCTTATGGCAATAGGCATAAGTTATTATTTAACCCCTCAACAATCCCAATCAGAGCATGTGATTTTGACTGGCTCATTTGAAAAACCCACTGAACAGCCAGTTTTAGCAAAGACTATATCTTTAATAGAGGCCGAACCATCAGCTGTTGAAGCAGTCACCTTTAATCAATTATTACAGCAACACCCGATGACACTCGCTATGCTCTTTCCGCAACTAAGCAGACTCTGGGATAACAACCCTGCACTAGGAACAGGCTGTAAAGAAATCGAAAGAACAGGCCTGTATTGTTTATTTGATCAGTCTGACTGGAATAGTTTAAAAGCCTTAAACCGTCCGGTGATCATGGAATTCGAAAGCAGCGAAAGCAGCAAAACCTATGCGCTATTAATCGGACTGAAACAGGGTCAGCCTATTTTCTTATTTAATAAAGAAACAACAGTTCCCTTGCAACAAGTACTAAAACAGTGGAATGGCTATTATTTAATGCTATGGCAAGCCCCCATCCAGTCAATTTCAGAGATTTACCCTGGCACATCATCTGCTGCTGTTTTATGGCTTAGAAAACACTTTGCAATGAATAAAGAGCTGACTACAGTTGAGGCATCCGTATTTGATGATGTATTAAAAAAAGCAGTGATAGCATTTCAGAATAAAAACCATTTAAGCCCTGATGGCATCGTGGGACCCAGAACATTTATTCAATTAAATAATACTGACCCACTAAACACTTCACCCAAACTCAGGTTGATTGATTAATGTCTTATATTTTAAATGCGCTTAGAAAATCAGAGCAGGAAAGACACAATAGTCAGACCGAAACGCTGGAAAATAGGATAGAGGTTAAACCAGGGCTGGTACAAAAAAGAACCTCTACCTGGATCATTGCTTTAGTGATAGTGAACCTGTTTTTTTTATCCTACTTTATCTGGTCTTTTAGCAAAGTAGATATTGAAGAAAGTCATAACAAAGCGGATATTCCCAAAGCTATAGAAGAAGTTAAGATAGCAGCCAAAGCAACGATTAATAGCAAACTGGTTTCATCGCCTGCTGCAATAATTGAAACGGCTAAAGATGTTCAGCAGCACTCTATTGCCGAAACAATAAAAACCAGCAAATCAAAAACCCAAGACAAGCCTGAATTAAAACAAGCTATTCAAGTAATAAAACAAAAAAGCAAAGCGATAGAGATCACTCAAACCTTGTCAAAAGCAGACAAAGTTAGTGCGAAAGTCGATGCCACAGAAAAGCAGCAGGAGATTCCCTTTTTATCCACCTTAGATTACAGCTTTCGTCGCACAGTCCCAGTTCTTGATATTAATGTTTATGTCTATGCCGAGAAAAAGCAGGATCGATTTATTATGCTAGAAATGACAAAGTATTTCTCAGGGCAAGAAATCAGCTCAGGTATGACACTTAAAGAAATTCGTATCAATAGCCTGGTTGTTGAGTACAAAAACAGAAGATTTCAAATTAAACGCAAATAATTCAGCTTATGCAGCCATTGCTAATTCATGTTCATCTAAATCCAGCTGTGTATCACTAATGGACTGATCCACAGTTAATTCTACAGGATGTAATAAATCAACTATAGCCATAGGCAACACGGTTTCAAAGCCTATGAATTCATCATCATATTTCTTCATCTTATTGCTCATTATCAATTTAACAAAAACACATTGTCAGCAATTAATATGACATCTTTATGACAATCTCACTTTAGCTAAACATAATTTAAATATATTCGAGCACAGGCCGTTAAAATAATATAAATCATATATACTTAATGACAAAGTAATAGCCTCAACAAACTTCACTTTATGGAGACGTTTATGCTCACCTCACCCGCAACAGCTTTAATGAATCAATTCAGCTGTTCAAAAAAGATGCAATTAATATCAATTGCATTTATTACCCCCTTAATACTTACAACATATTTTCTTGTAAGCGAACAAATGATTGCCGTCAAGTTTGCCAAAAGTGAACTGACAGGAGTTGAATATATCATCCCCGTTCGCCAACTAATACAGCATTTCCCCGAACATAGAGGCATGACCAACGCCTATTTATCAGGCAACGAAAGTTTCAAAGAAAAAATTCTGGCAAAAAGAAAACAGCTGACAGAAGATATCCGCGTAATTAATGAAGTTGATCTGCGTTTAGGTGCTCAGCTAGGCACAACTAATCAATGGAACAAAATTAAATCGACCTGGACGCAACTAGAAGCAGAAGCATTTTATGGACCAGGTAAAGAAGTCTTTGCCCGACATACTCAATTAATTGCAGAAGTATTAGATTTAGTCAAACACGTTAGCGACAGCTCCAACCTCACCTTGGACCCAGAGCTTGATAGCTTTTATATAAAAGAAGCCATCGTTAATCTGCTCCCTCAAGTTGTAGAAAACCTGGGGCAGGCTAGAGGCATGTCCTCTGGTTTAGCTGCACGGCAAACGGTATCGCAAAAAGAAAGCATTAAATTAACCGCATTAATATCAACGGTACAAAAAAATATCAATGGCCTTAAACGTGGCATGCAAGTCCTGGCTCAATCAAATCAGAGCTTATCTAATAAAATTGGCTCTCAAGTTCAACAAGCTATTTCCGGCTCAGAAAATTATTTAAATTTTCTAACAACTAACATTCTTAATGCACCTGAAATTAGCACGCAATCAAGCACTGTTTTTTCAAAAGGCACTGAAACCATAAAAGCCAATTTCAATATTCTGGATAAACTGGCTCCTGAGCTAAATTCTTTACTGCAGCTGCGTATTGAAAAGCTCTATAACAAGATGATCATAATACTCTCTATCGTTATCAGTATTACCTTATTGGCTATCTATTTATTTTTGGGGTTTTATCATTCTTTTGTATCCGCTATTTCCAGACTACAAGAAACAGCTGCGGCACTTGCCTCTGGCAATCTTGTTCCCAGAGTAAAACTAGCTAATAAAGATGAGTTTGCTGAGCTCGCGCAGTCATTTAATTCGATGGCAGACCAGTTTTCTGATGTTATTAAACAACTAGAAACCTCTATTGAAATATTAGCCTCTTCAACTGAAGAAATGTCTATGACTAGCAATGAAACCAGTCGAGGTGTTCAACAGCAACAAGAACAAATTGAACAAGTCGCAACGGCAATGAATGAAATGGCCGCTACAGTACAGGAAGTGGCTAACCATGCCAGTGAAACAGCAACTGCAACCCAAGGTGCTCATGCCACTGTATCTACAGGACAGCAGCTAGCAGGCAAGACCAAAGAAGTGATTAACTCATTATCTAATGAAATTGATCTGGCTACTTCTGTTGTTCAGGAACTGGCTGATGATGGAGATAAAATAGGTAGTGTACTTGGCGTCATTCAAAGTATTGCAGAACAAACCAATTTACTTGCCCTTAACGCAGCAATTGAGGCCGCCAGAGCAGGTGAAAATGGCAGAGGCTTCGCTGTAGTGGCCGATGAAGTCAGAACTTTAGCCAGCCGCACCCAGGAGTCTACAGAAGAAATCAACAAAATGATTGAACGTCTACAGGCAGGGACAGCAAAAGCCGTCGATGTTATGCTCGAAGGAAAAAAACGTTCAGAAAGTGCGGTGGTGGAAACGGATAAAGAAAACGACCTACTTCAAGAGATTGCTAGCTCCGTCGTCAGTATCGATGATATGGCTACTCATATAGCAAGTGCCTCTGAACAACAGGCATCGGTTGCTGAAGAAATAAGCCGAAATATTAGTAACATAAGCGCTGTTACTGATCAATCCGCACAAAGTTCACTGCATATTAGTCAGAGTAGTGATGAACTGGCAAGATTAGCTTCGGATATTCAGGGACTTATTAACCGCTTTAGTATTTAAGTGTATTGACTCAACTCCCCCCAACTTAAGGAAGCCGTATTGGTCTAATAACCTTGGCAGGATTAATAGCTTACAAGCCCATAAATTCTACACATAAAGTTATTTTTGATAACAACAAAAGTGCATTATTGTTATCCGTGTAACCAGTAAAGGTCAAGTAACTATTCCCCATGATGTCAAAGAAAATATGGGTATTCTGCCAGCAAAAACCGAGATTGAATTTTTACAGGATAAAAATGGCCGGAGCTATCTTGCCAAAGCTAAGGAACGGGTATTATTGAACCTCGTTCCTAAGACATCTAATAAAACAGCTAGTCGCTTTAGAACAGCCCATAAAACAGGAAAATTAACCATGAACACCGATGCTTCTTTGCTTGTTATATGCAAAATGAAAGACCCTGTTGTTTTTATTTTCTGCGTCACACTTTATAGGCATCAACCCCAGCTTTTGTATTCTTAAGTTTTTAACCAATATCTACTCAAATAACTCAGAATGGCTACCGCACCTTTCAAGTCGTAACACAGCTTCGGTTACTTCATAAATTAATAAGAAATTTGGTTGAATATGGCATTCCCATTTTGGCTTCCAATTTCCCGATAAACAGTGTGGAAGATAATCTTCTGATAAAATTCCGTAGGTCGCCAATGTTTCGATAGCAAATAATAATTTATCCGTATCTTGTCTTCGGTTCTTTTTTGCTTTTTTAAGGTCTTTCTTAAAGCGGTTTGTGATTAAAATCTCTCTCACATCACATATCTCGAAGTTCCTGAAGATCTACAGACTCAAGGTTTTTCTCTTTAAAAGCATTAATTGTTTTCTGATTAGGAACTTTTAATTCAATAGGAAATTCCCCCCGAATAACAACCTGCTTTAAAAATAAACGCATTGCATCTGATGTTGACATGCCTATTGAAGCGAGTATCTCTTCAGCTTGTCCTTTGACTTCTGGAGTAATTCGACACCTAACAGTAGCTGAATTTGTTGTAGTCATAATTTTGTACCCATTTGATTGCTCACAAATGAAATATAGCACAAATGCGCCACAAAATAATGCAAATTTAAATAATAACAGAGGGTAGCAAGAAGGTGTCAGGTCTTGAATATTGAATTTCAAAGGTGTATTGTATTTTAAGGTTATTAAACAGGTGATTTTTTATGGGTAGACCACTAAGGCTGGAGTTTCCAGGTGCGCTATATCACGTCACT
>Ga0105352_1000891_pt1 | contig 16901 bp, 8 predicted proteins | sample EN8Hudsemesocosm_FD_83507 | JGI IMG/M metagenome (GOLD analysis project Ga0105352, IMG submission 83507) | Methane-oxidizing microbial communities from mesocosms in the Hudson Canyon - EN8B Hudson Canyon | ecosystem: Environmental > Aquatic > Marine > Cold seeps | place: Hudson Canyon | collected...
CAATTTTAAAGATATTAATGACACCCTAGGTCATGATGTCGGTGATATTTTGTTAAAAGAGGTCAGCCATCTCATCATGGAAAATGTACGCTCTGATGATTATGTTGACAGGCAAAAAGGGCTATATCAGGAAATAGATGTTACCCCAGGCGCAGAGCCCTTCGTTGCACGCTTAGGTGGGGACGAGTTTACTTTATTATTGGGAGATATAGAAAATGTCACTCTGATTTCTGGCATAGTTAAACGGCTATTGGATTCATTTTCAAAGCCATTTAAGTTAGGCGCTCATGAAGCGTTTGTTAGCGCTAGCATGGGGATCTCCATTTATCCGCAAGATGGCACTAACGCGGAAGAGCTTTTAAAAAATGCTGATTTGGCCATGTACAAAGCTAAAAAAGCTGGGAAGAATAACTTCGAATTTTTTTGTAAAGAAATGAATGCCATCGCGCTTCAAAGGCTCGCTTTGGAAAGTAACCTAAGGCGCGCTTTAGAACGAAATGAATTTACTCTTTTCTACCAACCAAGAATATCTACACACCAAAAGAAAATTGATGGTTTCGAGGCGCTTATAAGGTGGGAAAGTCAGGAAATGGGTATGGTTTCTCCGGCTCAGTTTATTCCGTTTGCTGAAGAAAGTTTATTAATTTGTGATATTGGACAGTGGGTGCTCGACACAGCTTGTAAACAAATCCGACAATGGGTAGATGATGGTTATATTGATATCTGTGTATCAGTCAACCTATCGCCTCGTCAAATCTACCAAGGAGATACACTCAATGCAATAAAAAATGCGATGGCGAAATATAGCGTCAATGCGCGCAACTTAGAAATTGAAATTACGGAATCTGGTTTACTTCAAGATGAAAAAATAGCGATTGAGTTTCTTGAAGAGGTACAAAATCTAGGTATAAGGCTAGCCTTGGATGATTTCGGGACTGGCTATTCTTCATTAAGCTATTTACGTAAACTTCCTATTAATATTTTAAAAATTGATCGCAGTTTCGTAATTGATGTTGAGGTGGATAAAGATACCACCAGCATACTTGAAACAATCATTAGTCTTGCCGACAAGCTCTCTTTAGAAACTGTTGCAGAAGGTGTTGAGACAACTGAACAATTGAAAATATTAACTGAGCTAGGCTGCCACTATATCCAAGGGTATTACTACGCGAAGCCTATGCCTGTAAAATTTGCAAGTGAGTACCTAGACAGACGTAATAATTTACTTAAAAGTACAAACTCTAAAAACCAGAAAAGAATTTCAATTTAGTCTCATTGAGAAACTCTCAATGTCACACCTCCGATTCAATGCCGCTTCGCCACAACAAGAGTTTGCCTTTTCACAAACTCTATATAACCCTAAGATTATAATTGAATTAGCCTTACTCGTTTAAGGTCAAGGCAACCTTAGAAAATTATTTCACAAACATGACTGGGCTATACATACCAGCTTGATAATGACCAGGAATATTGCAAGCTGCTTCAACTTCCCCTGCTTTTTCAAAAGACCAAATTAATGTTTCTGTTTCACCTGGTTTAATTGTTATTGAAGCACCGCCGGGGCCATGATGCATGTTTGGGTTTGCTACCATCATCTTTCCATGAGAAACATGCTCATCTTTTGTTCCAATAGAAAATTCATGAGAAATAGCGCCTTTATTGGACACTATAAATTTAATAGTTTCACCATCTTTTATGTTAAAGGGCTCATGAGAGAAACGCATATTGTCGCTTGTCTCAACCTGAATTGAGCGGTCTACCTCGCGCTCGTCTCCTGGCTTTCCAGCTAAAGATTCTCCATGCCCCATTCCATGTCCATCACCCTGACTAATTTTCGCATGATGGTCTCCCATCATAGCCTCATGTTGACCACTTTCATCCTCATGCCCTGTTTTTACGGGGCTCATATGGCTATGATCCATGTCAGCATGATGACTCTTCACAGCGTTGTGGTGTCCATCATCATTATCATGTGCATTTTTTGCACAACCTGTTACCAATATCACCGTACCCAAAATAACTGGCGCAATTATTGTTTTCATTTAATTTCCTCTGTGTGATAAGTAAGAGTATTTACTTATTTGTTCATAAATCTTTAATCAATAGCATGTCATTAATCGGGGTGATGGTCAGCAAACCATCATTTTCAGAACCTTTTAGACAAGATGCTTTAATTGCTTGTTTAATATTAGGTAGTTGACCGTCAGTAATGACCAACTCAAACTTTGAAATTTGGTCTGACCAATCGCTCGCATAGAAGTTTGGCCTACATCCATAACCCCTAACCTTTAAAAAGTGCAAACAACATAAATCTACTTTTTTAAGTTCATCCTCCAAGGCGAGTTCTGATTCAGTTGGGATCAATATCATTACGCGTAAATAAGTCATTTATACCCTCCAAGCCACATTAATCACTTCCAATAGCATTGCTATTTTTTGTGTTATTCTTTGTTATTGATCGCTGCTTCCAGACAAAAAATATTGCAGGAATCACCAGTAAGGTCAGTGCGATGGTGCTCAGCATTCCTCCAATCATCGGCCCTGCTATTCGCTGCATTACTTCTGAACCTGTCCCTGAGCCCATCATTATGGGAACCAAGCCTACTACAATAGCCATCACGGTCATCATAATCGGTCTAACACGTAAACCTGCTCCTTGCATAACCGCTTCACGAACATCTTCCCTGGTAAATGCTCGACCGTCTTTTGCAGTCTCAGACCTCAAACGATCATAAGACTGATTAAGATAAACAAGCATTAATACGCCAATTTCAACAGCAACTCCGGCTAGAGCGATAAAGCCAACCGCGACTGCAATAGACATATTGTAATTAAGCCAGTACATCAACCAAAGACCACCTATGAGCGCAAATGGTACAGTCCCCATAATAATCAAGACTTCTATCATATTTCTGAAGTTGAGATACAACAGCAACATAATGATCAACAAGGTTAAAGGTACAACGACCTTTAAGCGCTCTTCGGCACGAATCATATATTCATATTGACCAGACCATGCAATTGAATACCCGGGCGGTATCTCAACTTGTTCGTTTACCACACGCTGAGCATCTTTTACGTAAGAACCTAAATCACGCCCCGCAATATCGACTAAAGTCCAACCATTCAGTCGAGCATTTTCACTCTTAATACCCGGAGGACCGTCTGATATATATACGTTCGCGACATCAGCCAAAGCTATACGTTGCTTAGACGGTGTTACGATAGGTAGGAGTTTGAGCTTTTCTTCTGAATCTCTATAAACTTGTGGATAACGTATATTTACAGGGTATCGTTCAAGGCCTTCTACAGTCTCAGTAACATTCATACCACCAATAGCAGCACGGACGACTGATTGAATGTCTGCAACGGAAAGACCAAAACGGGCAGCGCGAACCCGATCAATATCGACTTTAACGTAACGGCCACCAGCTACACGCTCTGAGTAAACAGAGGCTGTACCTTCAACTTGCGGAAGCACGACTTCAAGTCGTTTGCCAATGTTCTCTATTACAGATAGGTCAGGCCCCGCAACCTTTATACCAACAGGTGTTTTTATGCCGGTCGACAGCATATCTATGCGGGTTTTAATCGGCATCACCCAAGCATTGGTTAGTCCAGGAAATTTAACCAAGGCGTCAAATTCTTTTCGAATGCTTTCCTTCGTGACACCTGGCCTCCATTCACTCTTGGGTTTGAATTGAATAATGGTTTCAATCATCGTGAGTGGTGCTGGATCTGTCGCTGTATCTGCACGACCAATTTTGCCAAATACAGACTTCACCTCAGGTACTGTTTTTATGAGTTTATCAGTCTGCTGAAGTATCTCACGCGCTTTACCAATCGATACCCCCGCATAAGTGGTTGGCATATACATTAAATCCCCCTCATCCAGCGGCGGCATAAATTCACTACCCAATTGAGTCACTGGCCAAAGCCCTATCCCCAGCGCAAAAACAGTCATAAGTAGAACGCTCTTTGGATAATTTAATACACCTTTGATAACAGGACGGTAAGCTGAAATCATCAAGCGATTAAGTGGATTCTTATGCTCAGGCGTAACTTTCCCTCTAATGAAATATCCCATTAAAACAGGTACTAAAGTTATCGATAAACAAGCTGCTGCGGCCATGGCATACGTTTTAGTAAATGCCAGTGGGGCAAATAACTTGCCTTCTTGCGCTTCAAGAGTGAATACCGGCAAAAAGCTCATGGTGATAATAAGTAAAGAGAAAAATAATGGTGGGCCAACTTCAGTCGCAGCCTGACTAATCACTGACCAACGGTTTTCATCTGTAAGCTCCGTTTTTTCCATATGTTTATGCACATTTTCTATCATGACAATCGCACCATCGACCATGGCACCGATCGCAATTGCGATCCCCCCTAAAGACATGATATTTGCATTCAAACCCTGCTGATACATAACAATAAAAGCCGCCAGAATACCCACAGGTAAACTAATAATAACAACCAATGAAGACCGTAAATGAAAAAGAAAAATTGCACAGATAAGCGTCACCACGATGAACTCTTCAAGAAGCTTCTCGTATAAATTCTCAATAGCATTACTTATCAAGCCTGAACGGTCATAAGTCTCAACAATTTCGACCCCATCAGGAAGGCCTTTTTTTAACTCTTCAAGTTTGACTTTGACACTGTCGATGACTGTTTGCGCATTCTCACCATAACGCATCACGACTATACCGCCGACCACCTCCCCTTCACCATTGAGTTCGGCTATACCTCGACGCATTTGCGGGCCTAGTTGAATTTTAGCCACATCTTTCAACATCAGTGGTGTGCCTTTTTCATTCAAGCCAAGTGGAATATTCTCTATGTCTTCAACACTCTGAAGATAGCCGCTAACGCGTACCATATATTCGGCTTCAGCCATTTCTATAACCGACGCACCTGTTTCTTGGTTGGCGTTTTTAACGGCCATTCCGATATGGGATAAAGGGATATTAAAGGCACGCAATAGGTTTGGATCGACCACAATCTGATATTGACGCACCATACCACCAATTGTTGCCACCTCTGAAACACCTGGTACGGTCTGAAGTTCATATTTCAGAAACCAATCTTGAATGCTGCGTAGTTCAGATAGATCATGCTGGCCCGTTCTATCGACTAAAGCATAGAGATAAACCCAGCCAACGCCGGTGGCATCAGGCCCTAGTTGCGGTTTAGCAGAATCAGGCAGACTACCAGAAACTTGATTCAGATATTCTAGCACTCGAGAACGCGCCCAATAGAGGTCAGTGCCATCCTCAAAAATAACATAGACATAGGAATCTCCAAAGAACGAGAACCCTCGTACGGTAATTGCTCCTGGAACAGAAAGCATTGCAGTCGTAAGCGGATAGGTCACTTGATCTTCAACAACTTGAGGGGCTTGCCCTGGATAACTCGTTTTGATAATCACTTGAACGTCTGAAAGATCAGGTATCGCATCTATGGGGGTATTACGTACAGAATATGCACCTACACCAATCAGAATCGCGGTCCCAAGTAAAACAAAAAAGCGATTCGCAATTGACCATCGTATAATTGCGGCGATCATTATTAACTCCAATTATTGTATGTCATCTAAAAAAATTGTCTTTCATTCAAGTTGTAGTTGTCTTGAACATCTAATTGCAAAAAAATTAATACAGCTGGCAATACTAACCAGATATTTCATAATCACCTTTAATGCAACTTACCTTCCTCAGAACCAAAACCTACGATCAAATAATCTGAGGTTCCTATTTTTTTCAATTTAAAATGTATTGTCTCACCTGTTTTAATTGCTCCAAGATCAACCGCTTCGTCCACCTGGAAATCCATCTTCATTGTGGGCCAATCCAATTCAGGTATTGGCTCATGAGTGATATTCACCACTCCCTTTTCATGCATCACGCTATTGACCTTTCCAGTGGAATTAATGATGGGTGAAAACATTATGTTGCCTACTTCATCTTCCTCTTCTAAACGCGCAAGTTCTGCCTCAATATTTGACTCAGAATCAATTAAAAATTGTGCAGAAGTAACGACCCTATCACCGCTAGAAAGTCCATTTATTATTTGAATACGTTGTTCTGTTTCGCTACCTATAACACCTTCAAAACCTGCTTTTACTATTACTGATTTATACTTACCGTCTCCTAGCGCTTTAACAACACGTGAATAACGTCCAGCTTTAATTAATGCTTGCTTTGGAATAGATAGTGACGACTCTTGCGCTACGGTTAACACTCGAAGATTTGCCAACATATTGGGTTTCAGAAAATGGTCGTAATTAGCAATTCGTACACGAATAGCTAAGGTGCGAGTTTTTGGGTCAAGCTGAGGGTACACATAATTTAAAGACCCCTTCCAGATTTTACCGGGCATGGCATTCAATTCAATTTCAACATCTTGCCCTTGCTCAACAGAATAGGACTGACGCTCAAAAATTTCACCCAACACCCATACAGAATCCAAAGAGCCTATAGATAAAATTTCTGTCGAAGGTTTTATATGCATTCCCTGCCTAACATTAAGATCGATAACTACGCCATCTTGTTTAGCAAAAATTTTAACACGCTGATCAACCTTGCGAAGTTGCTTCAATTTATTAACTTGTTTTTCATTTAACCCTAATGAAAGCAAACGGGACTTTGATGCTTTGATCAGATTTTTATTACCACTTCTTAAAGCTGCTAAGAACTCTTCTTGAGCATTTACTAAGAGCGGCGAATACAATTCATATAAAGTTTGCCCTTTTTTAACCGGATCACCCGCCGCTGTAACATTTAATACTTCAATCCAACCATCTACACGACTATGCACATGCGATATTTTACTTTCATCAAAATGAACCGTACCAATAGTTTCAACGGGCATGACTAATTGCGCTTTTTTAACAAGCCCGGTTTTTACGCCCAAGTTATTCTCAACAATATGGGATATTGTTACTGTACCTTCATCGCCCGCATTACCTTCATCGTAGAAGGGCACTAAATCCATACCCATAGGCGACTGACCAGGCCCATCACGTCGATAATTTTTATCCATTGGCGCAACCCAATATAAAGGAGTCGGTTTTGATGTTGCTAACAGCTTCGTACTTTCATCAGATACATTGAATTGCTTACTAAACAAACCGCCTATAACAATACCAGCCGTTAACATTACAAGTGAGGTAAAAAAAATTTTCATTGTAAGGCCTCTATTTTTTGCTGAGTGGTATTGGATGCTGAATAGGTCTGATTAGGCGTCCAATAAATTAGTTTGGATAACATCTTTTGCTGATCCACGATGATACGATTATATTTCAACCTAGCTTTCTGCTCCCTAAGATAGACTCTGACTGTACGGTTGAAGTCCATTTGAGCTGATTGGTAGGCCACAAGTATGCTGGCTTTTTGCTGTGTTAATTTAGGTAATATTTTCTTTTGATAGAGCTTGCTTTGATCAAGTGAGATGAGATAACTTTGCTGTACATCAATATATTCAAAAATCATATTTTTCAGAGCGTCATACTTAGAATTCTCAGCCGACATGCGACGTTTACTGGCTGAAAGAACCTTACTGTCCTGGCTATGAGCAGAAAAAAATGGAACTTGCACGCTCAGCCCTGCACTGAAAAAATCTGGACGATCTGATTTGTTTTCATTCTCACCACTTCGGAGTCCGTAACTCGCTTCTAAGCTCCAACGAGGGGAGTAAGATTGTTCCGCTAATTTAATGTTTTGTGTAGCAATATGAACACTATGAGCCTTATGCATTATATCTGGGTGAATTTCTAATTGAGCAGATAGAGATTTTTTTGAAATATTCGGATAGATAATTGGGTTGAAATCAAGGCTAAATTCTCCAGAGGTTATACTTTTTTGAGCAAAAACATTTAGTTTATTTTTAAATTCCGTGGATTTTTTTAGAGCATCAATACGTATTTCTTCGAGCTGAATTATTTCTAACTCTACTCCCAGTACCTCACTTTGGTTCCGCACACCTACCTCATACAAAGACTGTGTAATATCCAAAGTCTGTTGTAAAAAAGCTGCATCCTCTTCCAATATTTCTAAAGTTTTTTGCCAATACCAAGCTTCAAACCATGCTTGCTCGACATCACGTTTTAAACGTAACCAACGTCTATCTTTCATGGTGTATTTCATCTCAGATTTCATTTGTAGTGTGTCGTATTTAATTTGCAAAGTATCACCTGGGGGAATGGCCTGACGAATACCGAATCGAAGCTGCGTCATCGGTTCTTGATCAAATTCGAAGGTATCAGTAGGTAAATTTTGAGCGGATACAAATAAAGTAGGATCAGGGAAGTAATTATTAGAATTGGCTTCAGCATGATCAGCCTGAGCGTCAAGATCAAAACTAACGAGAGATAGATTATTTTCTCGGACCAAGCTGAGAGTTTCATTGAGCGTAAGTAATGTCTTTAAACTATCGGGTTTGGTACTTCTCTCTAAAAACGGCTCTGCAGAAGAAAGAGAAGCTGGCAATATTAAAACGGCAAATAATAAAGCCCAGCGAGCCTTACGGCTCATTATGGGAAAAGAAGACATATTTTTTCTACCTAGATTATCAACAAGTACGACGTTTAAGTCATATTCAAGCGATATAAAATTTATAACAAAAAATTTTAATTCTTCGAAAGCGTGCTCAACACTAATTTAACTAGGGGCTAAGTAAGAAGCCAATTCTGAGTCTGTGTTAAACAAAAGTAGAAGTTAAACAATTGGTGGAGGAAAGCTCGGAGAGGAAATGAAGCTAAGATAGTGATCTCGCAGATAGTTAAGCGAGTAAGTTGATATGAAAACCGGAGTGTTATTTATGCTAATAGTTGCTGTCGGTATATTACAACCTGAGGCACCACATTCACATGGTGTGTCACAACATTCAGCAGTATCACCCGCATCTTGTTGAGAGCTAGACATGTTTTTATCATGACAGCTAGCAGGCATTTCTGTTGTGCTATCCATAGATAAAAATACACTAGAGGAACTTTTATCTGTGATATTTATATTTGAAAATAAGGCATCCGCCGAGACGAGAATCGGGTTCAATAACATGGCGACTATAAGAAATAGACACTTTAATTTAGATGTTTGATTTATTTTCATATTCTCTGAATATGTCAGAAATTTCCGAGTTGTTCAAGTAATCTTGCATGTTTGTAATCTTTAATTAGAAAAGTATTACGTAGCTTAGAAACATCATAAAAGTTAAACCTTATTATTTATAGCTCGCCTTTGGACCACAACTTTATTAAATGGCAATGCAAAAATTAAGACCCTGTCTATACTTAAATTAGTCAGAAAAATACAAAGATCATCAATTAAATGTGTATCACCAATAAAAAGTACATCAAAGCTGTGACCATGAAATGTAAATTTGTTTTTAAAATAATTAACCTTTGCTTCATTATTTTGTTTACACAATATACGTTAGCTCAAAGCGCCCATAACTTTATATTAGATAACCAAACTATACCTGCATCACTGGGTGAAAATATGCTGTATATGGAGGATGCGGAGGGTTCACTCAGTTTCGATGACGTTCTCCTTGCAGATAGCTGGACGCCCTCCCCTAAAATTGGAGTTACGAAAGGATTTACCAAATCCTCTTTCTGGTTACGTTTCTCTGTTGAAAATAAGCTAGCGAATACCTACGATTGGAATCTAGAGTTTGCCTACCCACTCTTAGATGAAATCGAGTTCTATAGATCTAATGATGATGGACGTTATAGCAAAACTTTATTAGGTGACCATCAACCTTTTTCTGAACGTGAAATACATTATCGAAATGTCGTTATTCCAATTACTGCAAAAGCCAACCAAACTAATACATATTTTGTACGAATCAAAACGACCAGTTCGATGAATGCCATACTCAAAGCTTGGCCCCACAACACCTTTTATCAAGAGGTTGATTCGACCAAGTTTATATTAGGGCTATTATATGGTGTTGTTTTACTGGCTCTTTTCACGGCGCTTGTTAACTCTTTCTATTTAAAAGACCCGATGTACTTATGGCTAAGCCTGGCTTTCCTTGGAATATCACTTTATTTAAGTGGCGTAAAAGGTATTACCTTTCAATATCTATGGCCAAACTCAACTTGGTGGTCTGAAACTAACATTCCATTCTTTGTCAACCTTGGTTATGCCCCTGTTTTACAATACACCCGGTTGTTCATGGGCCTTAAAAAAATTGCACCAAGACTAGACAAACTATTTGTAGTCTTTATTTGGCTAGGTGTTCTAGGCGCGATATCCAGTCTTCTGTTTAGTTATGGCATTATGATTCGACTCTGCACCATATCTGCCTCAGTGATGAGTATTTTATGTATTACTGCTGGTACTTACGCATGGTTGAGAGGTAATACTTCTGCGCGCTTGTATGTTGTTTCTTGGCTAATTTGGTTTTTAGGTTCAATTACCTTTGCATTAACTGCTGCCGGTATTTTTCCAAGATCATTTCTGACAGCTTGGAGCCAGGAAGTTGGTTTTTTCTTTTTTGTTATTTTAATGACTATCGCTCAATTTGATCGATTCCTACAAACACGTAATTCTCATGAAAAAGAACAGCAATCTGCACTAAAAGCACTATCAAAAGCAGAGGAGGAATATCGGTCTCTTTTCGAAAATGCGATTGAAGGGATCTTTAAGTTAAATGCTAAAGGTGTGCTTCATAATGCTAATAAAACCTTCCTCGATATAACAAACGTTGAGAATTTAGATGTAATTAAACTTGAAAATTCACAGCCCTTTAGTCTCTGTTTTTTAGGCTTAGACGAAACAGATAAGTTAAAATCCATGCTTAACGATGAAGCAAACATTTCAGATTATGTTTCAAGCTTTAAAGACAAAGATGGGGAAATTAAATGGATATCCATCTCTATTCAAAAGATAGAAGACATTATAGATAAATCTGTTAGCTATCGTGGTTCACTTGCAGATATTACCGAAACCAAAAAGCGTGAATACGCCGAAAAACAACGCCATATGGCGGAAGCCTCTACACAAGCGAAAGATCAGTTTCTTGCCAATATGAGTGAAGAAATACGATCCCCTGTAAGTAGTATTATCGATTATACAAATCAGGCCTCTAATGTAAATTCAGATTCAAATATTGATGCTTTCCTATTAAAAATAAAACGCTATTCAGCAAACCTGTTAGGAACGATTAATGATATTTTAGACTTCTCTGAAATGGAAGCTGGAAAATTAGTTATCACCTACGCCCCTTTTAGTTTCCATCAATTGCTCGACAATATTTCTCATGTTGTGGGCGATAAAATTGATGAAAAAGGGCTGGAGCTACAAATCGATATCGACGAGGATATTCCTGCAACATTAATAGGAGATAGTGCACGACTTAATCAAATACTCACAAACTTAACTAACAACGCAGTCAAATTTACTGACGAAGGAAGTATATTAATTTCTTTAGAGCTTGTTTCTTTAAACAAGAAAGCAGGCACTATTACTCTTTCAGGTAGTGTTAGTGATTCAGGCAAAGGTATCTCACCACAAGAACAAACGCTCATCTTTGAAGCACAAACTAATTCAGGCGATAACATTACAATAAATTCAGGTTTTGGCTTAAGTATTACTAAACAACTACTTGAGCTGATGGATGGAAATATTAGTGTTAGCAGTCTCGAGGGCCAAGGTAGCATCTTCACATTTCAATTTTCATGCAGAATTGAGAGTCGAAAACACAACCTTCAAGAGCAACAATATACTAAAGCAGTAGAGATTCTCACCGATGTTGAGCCGATACAAACTGACGAACAATACATTATTGATTCCCCCTCCTTACCCTGCGAGCAAGAACAAAACCTAAAACAAGACTCAAGCCCTACTGAAGAAGCCGAAATTAGCATTGATCAAGCCGACGGGCTTGAGCGCTGCCAAGGTAACCAAAAGCTATATCTAAAATTATTCTCAGAATTTATAAAAAACTATAGCTCAACAGCTAAAGATATGAGGGTGTTACTAGAAAATAGTGACCTAATTTCGATTGCAAAACTTGCTCATACACTCAAAGGGCTATCAGCAAATTTAGGCGCAAAAAAACTATCAAAACTAGCAATGTCTCTTGAGAAAATAACGGCGTTAAATCAAAAAGAACAAATGACTTCGTTACAACTTTTTGAAACAGAACTAACGGCGGTCACCAAGGAAATGACGACGGCAATAAATAATTCTCCAGAGGACTTTATTGAACATACAACGATTGAAAATAAGTACCTTATTAATGAGCTTAGCGAAAAGCTTCGGGCATTAAGCTCAATGGTACATGAACAGAAAATGGATGCTTATGATGAAGCTCTTTCCATGTTAGCACGCTGGCCTATTCCTGAACATGAACCCTTATTAGGCGATATCTCAGAACTTCTGGATCTTTTTGATTTTGAAGGGGCTGGAAAAGGCATACAAGAATTAATAATTAAACTTGAAGCAGGTAATTATGCAGAATGAAAAACCAAGGGTTTTAATTGTAGACGATTCTCGTGGAGACATTCGAATCGTTAACGAAAATCTAAAAGACCAATACACCATTTTAGCAGCAACTAGCGGGAAGACAGCTCTAGACGTAGCTCAAAAAAACCCTAAACCTGACGTCATACTGATGGATGTTGAAATGCCTGAAATGAATGGCTACGAAGCATGCAAAAAATTGAAAGCCGACCCTTCAACTACAGATATCGACGTTATTTTTGTTTCAGCCCACGACACAGTAGATGAAATTTTAGCGGGTTACGAAGCCGGAGGGACCGATTATTTAACAAAACCAATCGAGCCTTTACAGTTAAAAACAAAAATAAAAATTGCAGTAGATAACCGTAAAAAAAGACATGATATTTCGAGTGAAAAACTAAATGTAGAAAAAATCGCGCGCACTGCAATGGATAGTGCCGGCGAACAAGGTGTTGTCCTGGAATTTTTCCGTAATAGTTTCTTGGTAAAAACACCTGAAGAGTTAGCTGAATTAATCGTCTCTGCAATTGATCAATATCAATTAAATAATGCTGTCCAACTACGATTTGAAGCAACAATTGTTGATAAAGCAACGAATAAATGTGTTGTACCATTAGAAAAAGAACTACTTACACGACTTAAAGATCATAATAAAATGATTGAGAAAGGCCAAAGAGCGATTTTTAATTTCGGAGGTATCTCATTGTTAATCAAAACGATTTGTTCTGAAGAAGAAAAATGGGGACGTATTCGTGACTACATTGCAATTTTATTGGATGGCGCAAACGCTAAGCTACAATCTTTAATAGTAGGTCAGCAGGTATCATCTCTTGTATTAACATCAAACTATGCACTTGAGCAAATAGCAGAAACACAACGTGAACATAAGAAAGAAACTCAAAATATAGCAGATAGATTATTAGAACGTTTGGAAAATAACTTTCATTCACTTGGCCTATTGCATGACCAAGAAGAAATGTTATTTAAGTTAGTTCAAGATGGCGTAAATGAAACATTAACACATGTTGAAAAAGGCGCTGAAATTGATAACGCGATAAAAGAAATTATAAAAAGACTTCAAACGATTTAAAACAATAATTTTTACATTAAGAGCTAGGCTTTATGTCCATAAATATCAGATTATCCACTCTGTTATATTTAGTGCTAACTTGCATTTTTAGTAGCGGCACATTGCACGCTAGAGAAAGCGTTATTCTAGACAACCGTAATATATCTGAATCTTTAGGTCATTATTTAGAATATATTGAGGACAAGGATGGGAATTTAACTTTCGAAACGGTTCAAGAACTCGGTTCAATTGATAAAGATGAGCAAACTTTAGGTTGGAAAGCAGTTAAGGGTAATAACATCACAGGCGGCTTTACTAATTCTGTCTACTGGGTGAGATTCACAACACGAAACATTACCAACACTGAAATCAAATGGGTTCTAGAATCTGAATACTCATTGTTAGATAAAATAGAGTTTTTCAAACCTAACAAAAATGGCACTTATATAACGCAACTTGCAGGCGACCATATTCCGTTTGAAAATAGGGATATAAAATATAGAAACCCTGTCTTTTCACTCACCTCGTCTCCCTTACAAAGCAATACATATTATATGCGCATAGAAACAGAAAGTTCTATGACGATAAATTTGTTGAAATGGCCTGGCCACACTTTCTCTGAAGCAATTGATACTGAAAAAATGGCGTTCGGTTTTTTTTATGGCGTTGTTTTAATTACAGCATTTTATAACTTAATGAGTGCGTTTTTTCTAAGAGATATTTCATATGTATGGGTATGTTTAGCCCTTACTGGTCAGTTTTTCTTTTCATACAGTTTAAATGGTTTGTCCTTTCAGTATTTTTGGCCAAATAACATATGGCTTCAAACAATCGCAGTCCCAATTTCCATGAATCTAGCTTTTTTCTGCATATTAAATTATAGCCGTAACTTTTTAGACTTAAAAAACACCTCGCCAAAATGGGATAAAACACTACTGTTCTTTGCCAGTTTATGTTGTATTTTTGCAGCGCTTTCACCGTTCATAAATTATGGTTTTATTATTCGATTTAGCTCTGCGTTTGGTATTTTCTTATCATTTATTTGTTTATTTGTTGGTATTTATTTACTTAATAAAGGAAGAATCGTTGCACGCTATTATTGTATGGGCTGGGTAGTGCTTTTAATAGGTCTTGTAACTATCGGCTTAAAGTCATCTGGCGTTGTAGAAGCAAACATGTTTACAACCTGGTGCCAGGAAATTAGCTTTACCTTTTTAGGTGTTTTACTAACCTTTGCACAGTCAGATCGTGTTTTTCAAATGAAAAAAGCACATGAACTTGAACAAAGCAACTCAATATCAGCGCTAGAAAGCGCAAAGAAAAAATACCGGTCACTTTTTGAAAATGCCATCGAAGGTATATTTCAAATGGATCAGTATGGCCTGCTATCTAATGCTAACAATGCATATGCCCAAATAATCGGAAAAGAAGGAATTAAATCTTTAATAGGCACTAAAACTGAGCCCTATACGCTTGGATTTCTGGCAGAAAATGAGGCAGAAAAACTGGAAGCGATTTTAAGCTCAAAAAATAGTATTTCTGATTTTAAAATAAGTTTTGTTGAAAATGAAGAAACGCATTGGGTATCAATCGCTATCCAAAAAATAACTGATGACACGTCAGGAGAATTTCATTACGAAGGCTCTATAGCAGACATTACCGAAACAAAGAAAAGAGAACACGCAGAAAAACAACGAAGAATGGCAGAAGCTTCAACCGAAGCTAAAAGTATGTTTCTTGCAAACATGAGCCATGAAATCCGCACTCCAATGAATGCTATTATTGGATTTACTGAATTAGCCATGAGCAGTGATAACAACAATAAGCGAGGTGAATTCTTACAAAAAATAAAAATGGCTTCTTCAAATTTACTTGGCATTATTAATGACATCTTAGATTTTTCAAAAATTGAGGCTGGTAAGCTGAGTATTGAGTACGCTCCTTTTAGTGTAAAGGAACTCATGGAAAACCTGAAAAATATAGTTGTGAATAATGTTGAGTCGAAAGGCTTAGTCCTTAAAATAGAAGTTGATAAAGATATACCTGACGCATTAATTGGTGATTCTTTACGTATTCACCAGGTGCTAGTAAACCTAACCAATAATGCAGTCAAATTCACTACGCAAGGTGAAGTACGAATAGAATTAGAGTTAGTTGAACTCGATAAAATAAGCGGCAATATAGAGATAGAAGGTAGAGTTATTGATACCGGCATTGGTATTTCAAAAGAAAAACAAAAAACACTATTTTCTTCATTTACTCAGGCAGATGAAAGTACAACACGACAATTTGGAGGAACAGGCCTAGGCTTAAGTATTTCAAAACAATTAATTGAAATGATGGGAGGGCAAGTTGGTATTATAAGCGAGGAAGGTAAAGGGAGTACTTTTGAATTTAACTTCACTTGTCGCTTAGAAAGTCGAAATAAAAAGAGAGGTTTCTCACTTAAACCCGGTAGCTTAAACATTCTGATTATTGATGATCAACCAGACTCTAGACAGCTACTACAAGGTGTTCTTAGCTCACTAAATTTTATTTCTACTTGCGTGTCAAATTGTCATGAAGCAATTGAAACGCTTCAACGTCAAGAGAAAACAAACTTACCTTACGACTTAATCTTAATTGATTGGCTAATGCCTAATAAAGATGGCTTTGAGTGTCGACAATTAATAAGCAAAGAGTTAGGTATATCTACGCCTAAAACTATTTTAGTAACTGCCTATAATGAAGACGGTCTAGCTCAAAAATCAATAGAACATGGTTTTGATAGCCTCTTGGAAAAGCCTGTCAACAAAGGAGTTCTCTCTAGAGAATTAGATAGAATTTTTGGTAAATCAATAAAAGAAGTAGGTACTTCTAACGGATTAGGGACGATCACTAGCAACCAAGATGTAAGAAAGCTTTATGATTTCTCAAAATTAAAAGTATTGCTTGTGGAAGATGTTGTCATGAATCAGGAACTTGCAAAAGAGATATTAAGTAAGCAAGGTATGCTAGTTTCCATCGCAAACAATGGTTTAGAAGGCTTAGATAAAGCTAGAAAAGGACAATTTGATTTAATCTTAATGGATATGCAAATGCCTGTTATGGATGGCTGTCAGTCCACCATTGCTATACGTGAGTTTAACCAAAACTTACCAATCATTGCTATGACCGCTAACGCAATGGTTGAAGACAAAAATAAATGCCTTGCTGCTGGCATGAACGACTACATTACTAAACCAATAAACCCAGTCGAATTATTTGCAGCAATCCTTAGGCGTGTAGAAGGTATAACAAAGCTTGAAGCCGTTGAAGCCGTTGAAGCCGTTGAAGCCGTTGAAGCCGTGGAAGCCGTTGAAGCCGTTGAAGCCGTTGAAGCC
>Ga0105352_1000902_pt1 | contig 16803 bp, 10 predicted proteins | sample EN8Hudsemesocosm_FD_83507 | JGI IMG/M metagenome (GOLD analysis project Ga0105352, IMG submission 83507) | Methane-oxidizing microbial communities from mesocosms in the Hudson Canyon - EN8B Hudson Canyon | ecosystem: Environmental > Aquatic > Marine > Cold seeps | place: Hudson Canyon...
AAAAAGGAGCTGATATTGAAAATTGAAGAATATGAATTATTTAACTTTGAGCATAAAGGTATTTCTTTACCTGTTTATAAGCGTGGTAAAGGCGCAGGCATTGTTTTAATGCATGAATTACCAGGCATCACACCAAAAGTTTTAGAATTTTCAAATGCTCTGGTTGCTAGAGGTTTTACTGTATGGATGCCTTCTTTAACCGGAATTCCCGGACAAGAAACCTCAAAGTACGCCATTGCAAAGCAGCTAGTTAAAGTTTGCATACGAAAGGAGTTTCACATGCTCGCAAAAAGTCACTCGAGCCCAATCACCGGCTGGCTACGGGCGTTATGCTGCAAATTAGATCACGTTACAAGTAGGCAAGGGATTGGAGTATTGGGAATGTGTTTTACTGGTAACTTTGCGCTTACTATGATGGTTGAAACTTGCGTGAAAGCACCTGTTGTTTGCCAGCCTTATTTGCCAATACCTTTGACCCCCGCATTTAAGCGCTCGCTGCATTTATCTCAAGAAGAGTTGAATATCATTAAAACTAAAACTCTTGATAGCGAACTCAAGGTTCTCGGCCTTAGATTTAGTGATGATTCTATAAGTCCATCTGATCGATTTAAGTGTTTAAAAAACGAGTTAGGAAATGGTTTTGAAGAAATAGAAATAGATTCAAGCCCTGGAAATCCCCACCATATATCTCAGCAAGCGCATTCAGTTTTAACGGAGGATTTTAATTCAAATACTGATCACCCTACTTATCAGGCTCGTGAACGGATATTCCAATTTTTTGACGAGACGTTACGATAAGAAAATACAAATAAGAACACAAGGATATTGTTATGAACTATTACGAACGTAAAATTTTTCCAAAAATGCTAGAAAAAGTCATGAGTCAGGAAAATTATGCAAAGGAGCGAGCTGCAACACTTAAGTACTCAAACGGAAGAGTTTTAGAAATTGGGTTTGGCACAGGTTTAAACTTGCCACACTACCCATCACATATAAAGAAAATTGAAGCCCTTGATATTAACCCAGGTATGAATGAAACAGCTTATCAGCGTATGAATGCGTCAGGTATTGAGGTAAAACACCACTGCCTAAGCACAGAAAAACTGCCATTTAAAGATAACAAGTTTGATACGGTAGTTTCCACTTGGACCCTGTGCAGCATTAATGATTTACACAGCGCACTAATTGAAGTTAGCAGAATTCTTAAGCCAGGCGGTCAACTTCTATTTTTGGAACACGGATTGGCCGATACAAAGAGCGTTAGAGGTATACAACATACATTTACTCCTATAAAGAAAATTATAGCTTGCGGCTGCAGAATAAATATCCCTATCGATGAAACAATATCTCAAGCGGGATTTAAAATTAATCACTTGGAGCGCTTCATCTTGGATAATACCTCAGCTATAACTGGCTCCATGTATAGAGGTGTAGCAATTTCATTGTGAGTATCTTAGTACGTCTCATTGAATGCGTGTCATAAGTATTTTTGTTCAAACCAATACTCGATAACCATTCATCAAATAGAATCAAAATCATCCTGCGTGATTTTCGCGGGGTGTTGTTCCATAAAGTTACGGTCTGTTCCTGAACAGTCGGTACGATCAGTACTCACAATTACCATAAAATCAAATACTTATAATTTACGTCAGCTGGCTGTTTTTATTTGTAGCTCTACTTAAGCCTCTAGAATTAACTAAACACTAAACCTTTATTGATATGCTCGTTAATATCAATGTCATAACTACCGTTAATCAACACATCTTTGATTAAATATTCCTGATCTTGTCCTTGCTGCTTTTCATCACCTAAATTGATAATTCGGCTTTTACATTTTTGTTTATTTGAATCTAATTGCATTAAGACTTTCGGTAAGCGACGATGTTTATGATTGGTTGAGATGACAATACCAATCTCACCATTACGAAGTTCAACAATACTGCCCGGAGGGTATAACCCGATACATTGGATAAACTGCAGAACTAATTGATCATCATAATACTTACCTCGTAAGGAATATAAGTGACGCATTGCTGCTAGTGATGATTTTGGCGGACTACCGGCATGACCAGTCGTAAAATTGTCATAGAGATCAACAATGGTGATAATACGGGTATAAAAGGAAATACCAGTTTCTTTAAGCCCTCTTGGATACCCACTGCCATCCAAATGCTCATGATGACAGTGCGCGACATCTGTCGCACCACTAAATAATGAACGGTTTGACATTAGAATGTTACGCCCATGAAGTGGGTGCTTTTTTAACTCCGCGTCTTCTTGCTGACTTAAGTTATTGCCTTTTTTTAAAATTTCAGGAGGGATTTTCATTTTACCAATATCATGCAGAAGACCACATAATCCAATATCCTTAAGCTCCTCTTCTTCTAATTGCAGATAACGCCCAAAGGCCACGGCGACAATCGACACATTTAAACTATGGTCAGCCACATGGTTATCAACATTACGAATTTTACCTAACCACATCAAGGCATCAGGATTGCGTAATATGCTCTCAACACATTCAGCTACCGTCTGCTTTGCCTTATCCACATCAAAGGCATTACCTAAGCGCACCTCATCCAACACACTTTTTGTTAAACTACAGGCCTGCTTATACACCCCACTCGCAGCAGTATGTTCATCTTCGACTGATACTTTATGAATATAACGTTTATGCCTTTGTTGTGTTGAGACCGTACGCTCTTCCGGCGGCACGTACACTTGCTGAACAGCATCGATAAACACAAAGGTGCAAAACTCTTGTACTAGGTTGATATGTTCCACAGTCTCAATAACGAAGCCTTGCATAAGGAACGGCGTATCTAGCCACGGCCGATCAAGCTCACTGACAAACATACCAATTTCAAGCGCCTCAACAGGTACCTGCTTTTTACTGCTTCCTTGTGTAATATAACCTTTTCGAACCACATGTTTTTTCATGGTTAGTATTTCATACCCCGTTGCCTATAGAGTCAATTCAATAATTAACAAGTCTCGACATTCTCCTTCTCCTAACTTTTTAGTTTAGTTATATATAGCAATTTATCTGATTTTTTTTGTAAATAAAGCACGCAATTTAAGTGTAATCATCCATACTCATGAATGTAATTTAACAAACTAGAGCCCTAGTTTTAGCAGAGGTTCATCATTACCAGTATGGAATCTAATTCACAGGTTAATCAGTTGATTGACGAAGCGTTCCTTTCTGGGGAGACCGCACTTTATCTGAATTATCTCGGCCTCAAACGCTTGCCTGAAAAACTATTCGAACTAACTCATCTTACCGACTTAAGTCTCTCAGGAAATGAGCTAGAAATCCTACCAGATGATATTAATCGCCTAACAAACTTAAGGGCCTTGGATCTTGCGGGGAACTTACTTACAGAACTACCCGTAACGATAGGCAACCTAAGCCAGTTGAAGCATTTAGATTTAGCCTATAACCGGTTAAAATACTTACCTAAGACCTTTACACAACTAATACACTTAGAATACTTAGACTGTTGTTCCAACCAACTAAACCTACTGCCAGAAAACTTAAGCTTACACGCTCAACTGAAGACACTTCGACTCAGTGAAAATGAGTTACACCAAGTACCAAAAACAATAGGCGAGTTACGCCAACTGACGGTTTTAGACTTGAGTTTTAATAACCTAGAAGACTTGCCGTTTAGTATTAAAAAATTAAAACAACTCAAAGAACTACAACTAAATGGTAATTTACTCGACATCCCGTTTCACGCCCTTACACACTTTGCTTATCAACCAACCAAACTTATCGAACACTTTATTACACTCAAGAATGCACAACTAAAGAAAGAAAAAGAAGATCAGATAATATCAATGGAAAAACAAACCTATGCGCTGGAAGTAACCAGGAGGCTAACGGAGCAACGCAGGCTCATAGCTGAGCATCAATGGGATGATGAAATCGTAGGCGCACAATTTTCTATCCCTCTCTCAACCCCCTCGCTATTAGCAAATGTCGCTAGCCAGTTAAGAGTTTTAAACCAAAAAGCCACCATTATTAATTACTTAGCAAGCTATTGTGGTGAGCCTAACCATAAAGAATCACTTGCCTTAGTTGCTTCTTTAGAAGGTATAAAAACAGAGACCCTTAATGACAAACTCAATCAGAAAACAATAAGTGAGACAATATCTAACCTAGCCAGCATGCAAGATGGGCAAACATGTTCTTACTTACAATTTATTCCAGAAAATGATCAACACCCTGCTAGCCTAGAACTTCGCATTAACTGCTCAAGTAAAGTTAAACAGTCTATCTTTGCCCTGTATTTATCACTGAGCGAAATATTCACAAAACTACCTCATGAACTAAAAGAAAATGAAAAATCAGCACTATTTGATGCCACGCATGAACACACTTGTATCATTCTAAGCGCTGTTAGCAGGAGTGATGAAAATACCGATAAAACGAGTAATAGAATTTCAAAAGCAATTATGATTTTAGCTTCTTTAAACTTTGATTTTTGACCAGTAACAGATGTCACTCTATTTATAAGTAAATAATATTTTATTGGCTGGTAAATGCTATTGTGCTTAATGACGTAAGCACAATGTATCAAACCAGAAATTTTATGGCGGACATAAGCAGGAGGTGTACAACAGGAACCTATGAACCTTATATTGCTATTGTTTCTTCATACTTAAGGTAAAGGCTTACCGCATAGCGGATCTGCTCCCATTCAAATTGACCACTACCGCTTTCAAAAACAGGTTTAACCTTTGTTGGCTTACCAAGTTGCAACCATGACTGTTGTATTGCTTCAATTTGAACATCCGAAATCATCGGTGTGATATCAACACACTCACCGTGAAATGCTAGTCGATACAAGTGCGCCTGAATAGTTGTGGGCTTAAGGTTTCTCTCTTTGGAAATTTCCTTAATTGAAAGCCCGTTTTTATATAACTCAAAGGTTTCCTTTTGAGTATCACCAATTTTAGGCATCGCAAAGTCACTCGATGGTGTCTTCTTTATCGCTTTTGACATAGGAGAAGGGTTGGCAATCAGCCTATTTTCTTCTGCAACCAATGAACATACCAGTGAAAGAAAAGCATCACCATACTTTTCATTTTTGTGCTCACCTACCCCACTTACCTTTAAAAAGGCCGCGGAATTTCCAGGCTTAAGTTTAACCATGTCTTTCAAGGTGGCATCAGAAAAAATGGTATAGGCCTGCGCATTGTTACCTTCAGCAATACTTCGCCGTAACGTTTTCAAGGCATCCAAAAGCTCACTTTCTTCATGACTTAAATCAGCTGACTTCAACTCTTTCTTGCTAAGCTTTATATCTTGAGGCTCACAGAGCATCACATATGTAGACCCTCTTAGTACATCATCAGAGAGTTTTGTCCGGTGCAGAACATTACCTTGCGTAAAATCAATCGCCAGATAACCTCGGTCAATCAACTGAGTAATATAGTGAGACCAGTCCTTCCAGGTAAGATCCTTGCCTGCACCGTAAGTGACAATCGTATTGAACTCTCGCTCCATAAGCTCTCGCCCAGATGAGCCACGCAAAATATCGATTAACATATTAATGCCGACACTCTCGCCTCGCTTCCTTAAACGAAGGCAAGCTGATAACGCCTTTTGTGCGATAATCGTACCATCAAACGTAAGCGGAGGGTTCAAGCAGCGGTCACAGTGCCCGCATTCCTTTTCTCTATACTCACCAAAATAGTTAAGAATAAAGTTAGTGCGACATGAAAGCGTTTGGGTAAACTCCCACATACGGCTTAACTTAGCGAGTTGAACCTGTTTAAAAGTGGGGTCCGCACCACTGTCTTCTACGAAGCCTGTTAGCGTTTTCATATCACCGTAACCCGCAAACAAAAGCGCTTGTGCATATTCGCCGTCTCGGCCGGCTCGACCAATTTCTTGATAATAGCTTTCGATATTTTTCGGCAGATTATAGTGGATAACCCAACGAATATTAGGTTTATCGATTCCCATACCAAAGGCGATCGTCGCACAGACAATTTGAACCTCGTCGCGTAGAAATTTTTCCTGAGTAGTCGCTCGATCTTCACTGTTCATCGCACCATGATAATGGCTCGCTTTATAGCCAGCGGTCCTTAACTTTGCAGCCGTTTCCTCAGTACTGCGTCGACTTAAACAATACACAATTCCCGCTTGTTGCTGATGTCCCTCAAGAAACTGATAGATGATTTGAATACGGTTCTTCGCAGGCAGAACATCAATTTCAATATTCTTACGCTCGAAACTTGAAACAAATACTTCACAGTCCAGAAGTTGAAGCTGTTGGCGAATATCTTGTTGTGTCGCGGTATCTGCTGTCGCCGTAAAAGCTGCTACCGAGATTGAAGGAAATAACTGCGTCAGCTCAGTTAAACGCGTATATTCCGGGCGAAAGTCGTTACCCCAGATCGAGACACAATGCGCCTCGTCTATCGCTATTTGTGATATTTTTATATCACGCACCCACTGTAAAAAACCCCATGAAACAGCGCGTTCTGGTGAGACATACAACAGCTTTAGTTCTCCCGAAGCTATTTGTTGCTTAATGCGGAATTCTTCTTCACTAGTGCAAGCGCTATTCAAGGCCTCTGCATAAATACCATTTGCTTGTAAGGCGGCCACTTGGTCTTGCATTAACGCAATTAAGGGCGAAACAACAATCGTTAAACCATCGAGTAAAACAGCAGGAAGCTGATAGCAAATAGATTTACCACCGCCCGTGGGCATAATCACCAAGCTCGACTGTTGATTGAGTGTTCGCTCAATAACTGAGGCTTGAGCTAAGCGAAAGGCGTCATAACCAAAATATTTTTTTAACGCTTGATGCGCTGCATCCCTATTCATTTCGCTTACCTTTTATAAATTTTATCTGAATTTAAATTAGGGAGTAACCACCAAATCTAAATAGTATTTAACAGTATCTTTATTTGTTTTCTAGAAACTTTCGCAAACCCGGTTTCTCGACATGATAAGTGCGACTGACGGTTTGACTGATTATATTTGAGTTTTTTAAACGATTAAGGGAGCGCTGAACATTACTTGCTATCCCCTTCAATTCAGTTTCATTCGCAACCTTCTTTAATATTTCCTCAGAAAAAGGGCTTTGATTTTCACACAGTGCAGCGAAAACAAGAATATCGATCGGTTTCATTGAATTGGCTAGTTCCGTAAACCCTTCAGAAGCCTCCATCACAACCATCGTGTAATCGACAGCGTTCTTTAAACGATTCTCAAACGTTACCAAATAAGAAATCATTTTCATCATCCAATAAGGTGATCTGTCGAAATCTTCAAATGCTTGCTGTAGAGAACTAATTGCAAAAGAAAGTGAGTACTCCTCATGTAACCTTTTACGTAAAAAATCGATAAACTCTATTTCTAAATCAGGAAACGGCACTTGATCTACGAAGTGATAGAACGGTGATTTAGATTCATTAAATAGCAAATTCATATAGTGCCGGGAAGACCCTGTAAAAACTGTTTTTACAGCTCCTTGACGCTTATCTAACGAAGTTCTTAATGCATGCGCTAGCGGGTCAAATGAGGGGCTGGTCGATAGGTGCTGTATTTCATCCACCAGTAGAAGTACTGTTTTATTTTTTGCTAGGCTCACCAGCTCACCTATAAGACGATCTAATAACATCAAATCATCCGGCTGTGCTTTTTGTGGCGCACCAGAAAACTCGATATCCATTTTTCCTAAAAGTTCATTTGAAACCGTTGCCTTCTTTATTTTCGCATCGAACAATCGTTTTAGAACTGATTTATTTGAAATAGAACGAACCGCTTCTTCCAAAGCACCAATCAAACCTTCATGTGGAGAATCCATGTTCTGCCATAAACTCGCATAAATAGGAATATAATCGTGAGACTGGGCTTCCGGCGCAAGATCACTTAATAAAAATAGTGTTTTGCCTTTTCGACGAGGAGCAATTAAAGCAATGTTCGAAGTAATCCCCACTTCAAATATTTTTAATAATTTGGATGCCAATTCTGGGCGAGCAAAATGCCAATCATTCATTTATTCTTCTGCCTTACACAAGTTTATACACAAGTCGTATAATTATGCAGATAGCGAATAAATATGTATACAACATTACACACATTAAATTAATTATCCCCATACTCTACAAGTTGTGCTGCTATAATAAAGCCGCACCTCATCACGTATACAAATAAAAACTTAAAGTGAACCACCTACATCAATGATTTTTTTTCGCCTTAAAACTACTCTCGCAATATTTTTATGCTTAATTTTTGCTAGCTCAAGCTACGCATTGACCGAACAACAAGACACCGCCCCTCAAACACTTAGAGGAAATTGGTTCTATTATTGGGGAGACCTACCCAAAGACCAAATATCAAATCAATGGCAATACCAACAGGTAGAGTGGTCGATAATCGACTTCCCCGAAAATATGCCAAACCGACAAGGTGAAAATATTGTATGGGTAAAAATCGACTTACCATCTGGAAATTGGCGAGACCCATATTTATTTATCAACGCTGTCGACCTCACCTTTGAAGCTTTTCACAATCAACAAAAAATTTATCACTTTGGTAAAATCGATAACTTAGGCAGTAGCCGTTTTGAAGGTTGGCCCTGGCATGCGTTTCATCTACCAGACAATTATGAACAGCACGCCTTATATTTCCGTATCTCCTCAGACTACCCCTCAATAGGGCTTTCTGGAGAAGCGACTATCGGAAATCGATTCGATTTACTCAATCACGTTTATAAAGCGGGGCTCACCGGTTTATCGCTCATTCTATTTGTCCTATTAGTCGGCATCATCAGCACCGTCATGGGTACCATTAAAAAAGACAAGGCCGTTGCTATTTCAACTGGCTTACTGTCGTTTAACATAGCAATTATGATGTTTTCAGAGAATGAGCTTAGCCAAACCGTTTTATTTGAACCTTTATTTTGGCGCTACATTGCCGCATTTTGCTATTTTCTAATTCCAGCATTTTTATCCGTTATTATTTTGGCTTGGCTAAAAGAAAAACCGCCAGTAATCGCTCGTATTGTATTAACCATCACTCTAGTCTTTAGCATAGGCGTTGCTGGCCTATCTATTTTCACTTCATTCAATTTCGTTAATGCCTACCCTTACTTTGACGTACTCTTTATTATTTTAGTGCTCGCTTTGCTAACAGGCTGTACAAAACGGTTTTACCAACACGGCATCACAGGGAGTTTAATGACTTTTGGCATTTTTACATTATTTATTTCATTATTACTCGACATGCTAAGCGCCCATGGTTTCATCACTTGGATTGGACATACAGGCCAATGGGGATTGGCATTATTCACCCTATCCTCCTTAATTATTTACTTAGTGCAAGATTGGCAACAGCAAATTGCATTAAACACACTTACTCACCAACTTGAGTCCAAGGTACTCGTCCGTACTGCTGAACTACAGTCCAGTCAAAACAAGCTAGAGAAACTAGCACAAGAAGATTACCTTACGTCATTACTTAATCGTCGAGCTTTCACTGAAAGAGCAGTCGATGAAGTTGCGTTGGCAATTCGGCATCAGCGCCCCATATCTTTATTGTTATTTGACCTAGACCACTTTAAAGACGTAAACGATAAATATGGCCACGCTGCTGGAGATTTGGTACTAAAAGCCGTTGCTAACATCAGCAAAGAAACCTGCAGACATGGCGAATTGATATGCAGATATGGCGGGGAAGAGTTTGTCATTTTATTACATGCGACGGATATAAAATTCGCACATTCACTCGCAACAAGACTTTGTCATGCGCTTAAAGAAATCTCTGTAAAAGTAGACAATAAAGAAATTAACATTACCGCTAGCTTTGGTTTAATCAGTTTAAAGCAGTCAAAAGCCTATAGCGGAAAACCTGAGCATGTTGTCGAACACTTACTCGCCGAAGCCGATAAAATGATGTATGAAGTTAAAGTTTCAGGTAGAGATGGTGTTAAAACACACGAAATTTTATTAAGTAAGGCCACATAAAGAATTAATAACAAAGGCAAATAGACTTAGTCAAAATTAAGTTTTTTCCAGCAAAATTTACTAAATATAAGGTGAATGAGCAAAAAAATCGTAGATAGCGCCTTGTTCAAAGCATGAACAACCTTTTACTTAGATTAAAATATCATTAGAAAACGGCTATATCAGGTTGTATTTTGATCAATCTGACTAATACTTATTAGTACTGGTTATCGAAGTGCCGTTACCAGAATTGAAAGACTTTCATGGATATTACTCGCACTTATTGCCGAATTCGCCCCCTTTGCGAATTCGGCTTTTTTTTGCGTCAAACAAATATATAAACTCTGCTACAATTAAAATATTCTCCAAAAACAATCCCACTTAGTAGTAAACTTAAATTAATGGCACAATTCATCTCTACAACTCTTCTTTATATACTCCTTACCATTAGAGAGCAAAGGCTGCCTTTATAATGGAAATTAATTTTCTCACGGTTAGCCATAGCTTAGGTGCAGCCGCCTATCTGTTATTATCCATCTATATCGCCAGCCAGCATTTGAGAAGAGCAACGGATAGAACTCTTTTTGTCGCATCGTTATTATCAGCGGTTTGGTTAGCGGTACTCGCCTTGCAAGGCTTTGATGTCAATGTACCTTTTTATGTGCGCTACACCTTTGAACTTATTCGAAACACCGCCTGGTTTGGCGTGTTATACGCCTTACTTGGAATACAGTTCATCCCTGGAAAATCAATCGGAAAACATCGGCTCTACAGCACAGCTGGCATTTTAATATTATTAGCCTTTATGCTAGCAATCACTATCTATCAAGGCGTTACCAGCAACCAGTTTATTTCTGGCTATACAACACTTATTCTACAAGTGAGTATCTCGGTTGTTGGCCTACTTCTACTTGAACAGGTTTGGCAAAATGCGAGCATCTTTAGCCGGTCAGGCATAAAATATCTAACCATCGCAATGGCCTCGTTGTTTTTTTATGATTTTTTAATGTATTCAGACGCCCTTTTATTCCAACAAATGTCTACCGCTCTGTGGGATTCGCGAGGCGCCATAAACACACTTGCAGCACCACTCATTGCGCTCACTATGATTAATAGCCGAAAACAGCCCATTGGCATGCATGTCTCTCGGCAGATGATATTTCATTCAACCACTCTCATTATCGCAGGTATTTACTTATTAATAATTTCTGCCGGCGGTTATTATATAAGTATCTTCGGCGGCTCCTGGGGCGAAGCCTTACGTGTTTTATTTATTTTCCTAGGTATTCTCATCCTCGTTATCCTTGTTAGCTCACCTATCATTCGCGCTAAAATCATGGTTTTTATTAGTAAGAATTTTTTCGATTACAAATATGACTATCGAGACGAATGGATCAAAAGCACCGATGCACTAACAAACACCCATAGCAAAATAAACGTCACTGAACAAAATGAACTTCCGACAGAAATCATTAAAATACTGGGCGATCTTGTAGGTAGCCGCTCTGGTGCCATCTGGGGGCGAGACGAAGATGGGCACTTTGTTTCACGCGGAAAGTTGGATCTAAAAAATAAAAAATTCGAAGCTATCGAATCTAATTCTGACCTTATTAATTATTTTAAAAATAATGAGTGGGTCATCAATCTTGATGAATATATGCTCGATCCAACGAAATATGACTTAATTGAGATTCCTGACGATATACTCAAACAAGAACAACCCTGGTTACTCATCCCTTTAGGCGTGAGTAATAATATCGTTGGTATAGTGCTCTTATGTGAACCTATAGCCTCACTTGATTTAAACTGGGAAAACTACGATTTATTGAAAATAGTGTCTCAGCAAGCATGTAGCTATCTTGAACAAGCTAATTCTCAAGAACGTTTAGGCGCCGCTCGACAATTTGAAGCGGTAAATCAGACTTCTGCATTTTTAGTACACGATATAAAAACAATCATTGCGCAACTCTCTTTGCTAGTCAAAAATGCAGAACGACATAAAACAAACCCCGAATTTATCGAAGATATGATTCGTACAACTAGCCATACCGTTGAAAAGATGGAACATCTCCTTCATCAAATTCACAACCCAACACAAGATGAAACAACAGAAATTGTAGCACTAAGCCCTATATTACTTGAAGTCTATGAATCCCATAAAAACTCAAATCCTATTCCATCACTCGAATACCCAGAAAAAGAATTACAAATACACGCAAATAAAGAACAATTGAAATCGGTGATTGGCCATATTGTACAAAATGCTTTAGATGCAACCCCTAAAGACGGTGAAATTTCCATTACAACCAAATTAGCACCGGGTTATATATTTATATTTGTTCAAGATAGTGGCTGTGGAATGAGCGATGATTTCGTCAATAATTTGCTATTTAAACCCTTTAAAAGTACAAAAGGATTAACAGGAATGGGTATAGGGGCTTATCAGAGCCGTGAATACTTACGTAGAATTGGCGGTGCCATCAGTGTCACCAGCCAACTTGAAATAGGTACCTGCTTTACACTAAAAATACCAATACTAGGAAAATAGTATCTACTTTATTACAAACAACTGAAAGGAAACAAAAAACTGTGAAGAAAAAGCTACTTATCATTGAAGATGACCCAGGGCTGCAAAGCCAGATGCGTTGGTGCTTTGAAGATATGGAAGTCTTCATTGCTTCTGACCGTGAAGCAGCCTTATCACAACTACGAAGAATCGAACCTCAAGTAGTCACGCTTGATTTAGGCTTGCCGCCCGACCCCGGCGGGGCAACTGAAGGATTTAAAGCGCTAGAAGAAATTCTAAAACTAGCACCTAACACAAAAGTCATTGTGGTCACGGGTCGCGAAGAAAAACAAAATGCAGTAACCGCCATTGGCCTTGGTGCTTGTGACTTTTTTCAGAAGCCTCTTGACGCAGATATACTTTCTTTTATCGTTAGCCGTGCCTTTAGACTTTATGAGCTTGAAAAAGAGAATCAAGAGCTCAGCACTGGCAACTCAACCTCTACGATAAAGGGCGTTATTGCCAGTAGTCCAAAAATGTTAGATATCTGTCGCATGATTGAGAAAATCGCGCCTGCGGACGTGACTACGCTGCTGCTTGGAGAAACAGGTACCGGAAAAGAAGTTTTAGCCAAAGCCATTCATCAACTTAGCCCCAGGTCTGATGAGCCATTTTCAGCAATCAACTGTGGTGCAATTCCTGAAAACTTACTTGAAAGTGAGTTATTTGGACATGAGAAAGGCTCCTTTACAGGTGCCACGCAGAGAAAACAGGGAAAAATAGAGCTCGCGCATGGCGGCACATTATTTTTAGATGAAATAGGAGATATGCCATTACCATTACAAGTCAAACTACTTCGCTTTTTACAAGAACGCGTTATTGAAAGAATAGGTGGCATAAAAGTAATACCTGTAGATGTTCGTGTTGTGTGCGCGACTCATCAAAATCTCCAAAGCCACATTGAACAAGGCTTATTTCGGGAAGATCTTTATTACAGAGTAAGTGAAATCACCTTAAATATCCCCCCTCTTAGAGATAGAGAAGGAGACTCAATCATCATTGCGCAAGCACTACTAAAAACCATTTGCCAAAAGATGAATCGGCCCAACCTTTCTTTTAGTGAAGATGCTATGCGGGCCATAAAAAGCTACAACTGGCCAGGTAATGTTCGCGAAGTCATTAACAAGGTGAAACGTGCTGTTATCATGGCCGACGATAAAAAAGTCACAACAGAAGACTTAGAACTGCGCGAAACTTCAACCAATACAGAAGAAGCTTTGAATTTACGAAAGATTCGTGACGATGCTGAAAGGTCTGCGATCACACAAGCCATACAGGCGGCACAAAATAATATGGCCCAAGCGGCAAGACTTCTCGGTATTACACGTCCAACCTTGTATAACTTAACGGAAAAGCTTGGTATAAATACTGGAGAGACAAGCGAAAAATAACTGAATGGAAAACTAAGTAAATCCCAACATTGTAAATGAACAATACATTTGTTGGGATTCTCTTCGCTTACACCAGCCGACAGCGAAAGATTTTTTAAAACTTACATCTTTTTAACTGTTGCAAGATGGTCTGAAATTTCTTGAGTTTCTGGCGAAAGTTTATTTGCCTTTTCAAGATAAACCAGCCCCTCGTCAACTTGACCACTTTTCGCCAGTACCCACCCATAACTATCTAAAACTGCAGCACTCCCAGGTGCCAATTCAGATGCTCTTTTTAACAGTTTAAGTGCAGTATCATCACCTTTTTCAAAATAGATCCAACCTAAGTTATTCAAAGCCATCACATTATTAGGGGCCACTTTAAGTACTTTTTCATACCCGACAATGGCTTTGGTCTGATCACCTTTCTGTTGATGATTAACTGCCTGATAAAGCAATGCTAGAGGACTATTTGGAAATTTAGTTAACCAACTACTCAAGAGTTCATCCTGATCTAATTTCTGATTCAACATCCCCAAAACCCTAAATAACTTCTCACCAGAAACCTCAGAAGGATAACTAGCCCAAGCTTTTGAAAATTGTTTTTTCGCCTTCTCTAAATCATTATTCTTGAACGCCAACTCACCTTTTAACAATACAATAACAGGTAGACTTGGACTTAAGTTTTCAAGCTGAGCAAGTACTTTAGTCGCTTCATTGAACTTGCCCGCTCTCAACTCTAAATCAACTAAAAACGATAGTACCTTTAAGTTATCAGGTTGAGAAACTAGAATGGGCGCAATTAGTGCTCTCGCCTTTTCAAACTTTTTAAGCTTCAAAGCCTTATAAGCCTTTGCATAATCAATTGTGAACTTAAGCGTTTCAATAGATTCATCTTTAGGATCGATATCCTTAATTTTCTCAAGATAGGCCATGGACGCATCGATATCCCCTCTTAGCAGTACCGATTTTATTAGCACTGCATAAGCTGTAGTTTGAGTTGATTCCTTAGCAACACCCTCTAACTTTTGGATTGCTGTTTCAGCACCACTGATTAGCGTAGAAACTGAAAGGAGTCCTTTATAACCCCACTCACTTTCAGGAAAGTCATGTACTAGCACCTTATATGTTTTTTCTGCTTCAGCGTAACGTTTTAAAGATGCTTCAACCTGTCCTTTGGCAAACAAAGCCCCCTTACGCTCTTCATCATTGACTGTTACTTTAATCGCCTGAGCATACAAACCAAGTGCCTTTTCTAAGCCCCCCTGATTCATTGCAAAAAAACCAGCTATCAAGTTTGTCGCATAGTCTTGAGGGTTTTTATTTAACGCAGTATCAATAAATTGTGCCGCTTTATCTATTCCGTTAAAACGCAAGTGGTAACTCACCATTTCTTTTAACACAAACTTATCTTTAGGCGCACGCTCAAAAGCTTTCGATAACTGCTCCCATTCTTTATCAGTATCCTTGTGGAGCTCGTTACGATACAAACTAGCCAAAGCCAAACGAATACGAATATTGGAAGGGTCTAGTTCCACACCCTTTTTAAGTGCTAACTCACCTTTAGAATACTGTTTATCGGAAATTGCAGCCAAGCCATAAAGCGCTAGTGTTTCAGAAGAGGTCGCCTTATCAATGCCTGGCTCTAAAATTTCTAATACTTTTTTGGGATCATTTAATTTTAAGTTAGTCGCAGCATAAATATGCTTGGCCACAGGATTAGCGGTTTCAGGATCAACACTTTCTGACAAATATTTAGACGCTAGCTCATTATCGCCATTTAAGTAACTTATTACACCTAACAATTGGGTCGCTTTTTTATACGATGGGTAGTCTTCCAGAATGGCTAAAAGAATTTTTTTAGCCTCATCTAACTCTTTCTCCTGAAACTTCTCAACCGCACTTTTATATTTCTCCTGTACTTCATTAGCACCAGGAAAAGCCTCTGCTAATAATTTAGTATAAATATAAGCTTCATTTGTTCTGCCTTGTCGAGTCAACACATAAGCTAAACGTTTCAATACCAGAGCTTTTTCTGGTTCCATGATATCCGTGTTTGAAAAACTAGATAACAACTCACTCAGAGTTTCCTCTGCCGCTTCCAACTGGTTTTGAGCAAGCTGGATACCAGCAGTTAAAATACGCCCCTTATTATAGTAATCACTTTGTTTTTGAATTTTATTAAGCAATTCAAGCGCTGCACCCGTACCAGTATCCCCATCACGAACTAAAATTTTTGCTTTACCTAGTAAAGCCGCATTATCGGAACCATTTTCAGATAAAATCTGGTCATATAATTTACTCGCAGCTTTTATCTCATCTAATCCAAGTTGAATTTCAGCTTCAAGAAATTTGATTTCATTAGAGTTTGAAGTGAGGAAATCTTTTAATGTTGCTTCTGCGGACAAATATTTATTCATGCCCATAAAAGTTTCTACTAATACCACGTAATATGCTTCAGTTTTCAGCCCCTTTGGCTGCTCTAATAAATTCAGAGCGGCCTCATAATGCCCCAAATAATTCAACATATTGGCATACTGAAGTATGGCTTCTACATCACTGTTTGACCTTTTTACGGCGTTTTTATATTCAATGATTGCAGCCTTATATTGACCTTGACCCTGATAAGCAGCAGCCCGATCCAAGTGTACTGCGTTGGTTTGCTCTTGATCAGGGTCGCTACATGCCACTAATGTTAGTATTAGCAAGCTACTCAGTAAACGAAGCCCAAATTTATTTAAATCCATCCTGTTAACCCTGTGCATTTATTTTAGTAAGGTGAATGTAACTAAGGCTATAGCTCAAAGCAACCGTCCCGGCGCAATTTCTTTGAGAATTTTCCAATGGTACTTATCTTTATACTTTTTTGCCGCATATTTTAACTAATATGGCGAA
>Ga0105352_1000915_pt1 | contig 16622 bp, 11 predicted proteins | sample EN8Hudsemesocosm_FD_83507 | JGI IMG/M metagenome (GOLD analysis project Ga0105352, IMG submission 83507) | Methane-oxidizing microbial communities from mesocosms in the Hudson Canyon - EN8B Hudson Canyon | ecosystem: Environmental > Aquatic > Marine > Cold seeps | place: Hudson Canyon...
ACCTACAGTACGACCACCTTCACGAATTGCAAAACGTAAACCGTCTTCCATCGCAATCGGCGCAATCAAAGTAACAACCATTTGAACATTATCACCTGGCATTACCATCTCAACACCTTCAGGCAATTCACACGCACCCGTCACATCTGTTGTACGGAAGTAGAACTGTGGACGATATCCTTTGAAAAATGGCGTATGACGACCACCTTCTTCTTTACCTAAGATATAGATCTCGCCTTCAAATTTAGTATGAGGATTAACAGATCCTGGCTTACATAAAACTTGACCACGCTCAACATCTTCACGCTTAGTACCACGCAGCAATACACCTACGTTTTCACCAGCACGACCTTCGTCAAGCAACTTACGGAACATTTCAACGCCCGTACAGGTAGTAGTCTGAGTTTCGCGAATACCGATAATTTCGATTTCTTCACCAACTTTAACGATACCACGCTCTACACGACCCGTAACAACCGTTCCACGACCTGAGATAGAGAATACATCTTCAACCGGCATCAAGAATGGCTGATCAACAGCTCGTTCTGGCAGAGGAATATATGCATCAAGCGCTTCAATTAACTTCTTAACAGCAGTTGTACCTAACTCATGCTCATCTTCGCCATTCAACGCCATCAATGCTGAACCAGCAATAATAGGCGTGTCATCACCTGGAAAGTCATAAGCATCAAGAAGCTCACGAAGTTCCATCTCAACTAATTCAAGCATTTCTAAATATTCTTCAGAACCTGCTCCGCCGCAATCTTCAGCAAGAAGATCAGCTTTATTCAAAAACACAACGATATACGGAACACCAACCTGACGTGAAAGCAGGATATGCTCACGTGTTTGAGGCATAGGGCCATCAGTAGCACCACATACTAAAATCCCACCATCCATTTGAGCAGCACCAGTAATCATGTTTTTAACATAATCGGCGTGACCTGGACAATCTACGTGTGCATAGTGACGATCTGGAGAATCATACTCAACGTGAGATGTAGCAATTGTAATACCACGCTCTCTTTCTTCAGGAGCATTATCAATGTTAGCGAAATCAACTAATTCGCCACCCCAAACTTCAGCACATACACGCGTTAGCGCAGCTGTTAATGTTGTTTTACCGTGATCAACGTGGCCAATAGTACCTACGTTAACGTGTGGTTTGTTACGTTCAAATTTTTCTTTAGCCACAATAGACTCCTAACTTTAGTTAATAATTTATGTTCTGTTTATAATTGCTTCAGCAACATTTTTCGATGCTTCAGAGTATTTCAGAAACTCCATCGCATAAGTTGCTCGACCTTGCGTTGCAGAACGCAAAGCAGTCGCATAACCAAACATTTCTGACAATGGCACTTCAGCATTTACAATTTTACCCGCAACGCTATCGTCCATACCCTGTATAAGCCCGCGTCGACGATTAAGATCTCCAACAACATCACCCATATTTGCTTCCGGCATTACCACCTCAACCTTCATAACAGGCTCAAGCAATACAGCACCACCATCTTGAAGCAACTTTCTTGTCGCCATACCTGCAGCAACATTAAAAGCCACTTCATTTGAATCAGTATCATGAAAAGAACCACCTACGAGAATAGCTTTCAACCCCAACAATGGATAACCCGCCAAAATGCCATTTTTCATCTGCTCCTCTACACCCTTCGATACAGCAGGAATAAAATCTTTTGGAATTTTGCCATCTTCTATTTCATTTACAAATACAAAACCTTCTTTTCCAACCTCTAAAGGCTCGAACTTAATTATTACATGCCCGTACATACCAGGGCCGTCCCCTTGACGAACAAACCGCCCCTCAAGCTCACAAGAATTTTTAATTGCTTCCCGGTAAGATACCTGAGGGTTACCGATATTTGCACGAACACTGAATTCTCGCTTCATACGTTCAACCAGTATATCGAGATGCAACTCCCCCATACCCGATATAATTGTTTGACCCGTCTCATTATTAATAGCCACTCGGAACGACGGATCCTCTTGAGCCAACTTACCCAAAGCGATGGACATTTTATCCTGATCCGCTTGTGTTTTTGGCTCTACAGCGACAGAAATTACAGGCTCAGGAAACTCCATCTTCTCTAGAGCAATTTTATCATCCATCGCACAAAGCGTATCACCGGTAGAGACAAACTTTAAACCAATAACCGCAGCAATATCTCCGGCATATACCTGCTTAATCTCTTCGCGATTATTTGCGTGCATTTGAACCATTCGACCAACACGCTCTTTCTTCCCTTTAATTAGGTTAAAAACAGCATCACCAGTACTTAAAACACCTGAGTAGACACGAAAGAATGTAAGCGTCCCTACAAAAGGATCAGTCGCAATTTTAAATGCCAGCGCTGAAAATGGCGCCGAATCAGACGCCTCACGAACAGCAGGTGAATCGTCTTCCAACACCCCCTCAATAGCTTTTACTTCTGTTGGCGAAGGCAGAAAATCAATCACAGCGTCAAGCATTGCCTGAACACCTTTATTCTTAAATGCAGACCCACCAATAACTGGAACAATCTCACTCGCTAGCGTGCGTGCGCGCAAAGCCTTTTTTATCTCTTCCTCAGCCAGCTCTTCACCTTCAAGGTACTTTTCCATCAGATCATCATCTTGTTCGGCCGCTGCCTCTACCAACCCTTCTCTTAACTCATGACACTCATTCAACATATCCTCTGGAATATCAGCATAAGTAAAACTCACACCCTGATCGTCTTCCCAAAAAATCGCTTTCATCTTGATTAAGTCAACAACACCCCGAAATTCATCCTCCGCGCCTATCATCAACTGCAAAGGAACCGGCTTTGCACCTAAACGCTGCTCAAGCTGTCCAACTACCATTCGGAAATCTGCGCCAACCCGATCCATTTTATTAATAAACACCAGACGCGGGACAGCATACTTATTTGCTTGCCGCCAAACCGTTTCAGTTTGCGGCTGCACACCCGAAGAAGCACACAATACAACAACTGCACCATCAAGAACTCGGAGCGAACGCTCCACCTCAATGGTAAAATCTACATGCCCAGGTGTATCTATAATATTTATACGATGTTTTTCAAACTGACGATCCATTCCGGACCAAAAACAAGTGGTCGCAGCCGAAGTTATGGTAATTCCACGCTCCTGCTCTTGCTCCATCCAGTCCATAGTAGCGGCACCATCGTGTACCTCACCAATTTTGTGAGACATACCGGTGTAAAACAAAACCCTCTCTGTCGTCGTGGTTTTACCCGCATCGACATGCGCACAAATACCAATATTCCGATACTTAGAGATTGAAGTTTTTCTGGCCACTTTTTACACCTTTATTAACAAAAAAAGCCCGCATAAATGCAGGCCATATTCATAAACACTCTTAGAAACGGTAGTGCGAAAACGCCTTGTTCGCTTCTGCCATTCTATGAACGTCTTCACGCTTTTTAACTGCAGCGCCTTTACCTTCAGCAGCATCCATAATTTCGCCAGCTAAACGTAATGCCATAGATTTCTCTCCACGCTTACGTGAATACTCAACCAACCATCTCATCGCCAAAGCTACTTGACGTGCAGGGCGAACCTCAACAGGAACCTGATAAGTAGCACCACCAACTCGGCGAGATTTAACTTCAACCATTGGTTGAATTGCTTCTAAAGCTTTATCAAACAATTCTAATGGATCTTTATCACTCTTTGATGCAACTGTTTCAAATGCACCATAGACAATTTTTTCTGCAACTGCTTTTTTACCGTGAACCATTACCATGTTCATGAATTTTGCTAATTGCTTACTTCCAAACTTAGGATCTGGAAGTATTTCGCGTTTGGCGACAACTCTTCTTCTTGGCATGACAAGCCCTCTATAACAGCAAAGGTCTTCAGGTTAGCCCAGACATTTGAAATATTAATTTCAGCCCGGCCCTACTCTTATCCTTTAACTAATTTTTAATAATAAGATGCTTAAGCACCATATAACTTACTACTTCTTAGGACGTTTAGCACCGTACTTAGAACGACCCTGACGTCTATCAGAAACACCCGATGTATCCAAGCTACCACGAACTGTGTGATATCGAACACCCGGCAAATCTTTAACTCGACCACCCCGAATAAGAACAACACTGTGCTCTTGCAGGTTATGGCCTTCACCCCCAATATAGGATGTAACCTCGAAACCATTCGTCAAACGAACACGACATACCTTACGCAAAGCCGAGTTAGGCTTTTTTGGTGTCGTTGTATATACACGAGTACATACGCCACGACGCTGAGGACAAGCCTGCAACGCGGGAACATCACTTTTCGCGACTACACGTTTACGAGGTTTACGTACCAACTGATTAATCGTTGTCATGTAAGCAAACTCCACTAATTAACTTAAATAATACAAAAATAATACACCCGACAATAATGGTGCATTAAACTTGAGGTGCGCAGTCTAATGACGCCCCTCTCCACTGTCAAGCTTACTGATGTTTTTTTGAACACCTCTAGGCCGACAATACATACCACTTACTCACCACATATTACTCAGTGAGCAAGTGAATATATCTTACTAACCTTTATTTAGCTCTGCACTTAAGGCTGCAACAACATCTTGAGCACTAACGCCCAAACCTTCATCAGAAACTTTATTCAGTTTTTGTAACTTCTTACGCTTACGCTCACTATGGTACGCCAAACCTGTACCTGCAGGAATAAGTCGTCCAACTACCACGTTCTCTTTCAAACCTCGCAAGTAATCGCGTTTACCAGTTACAGCACCTTCAGTCAGAACTCGAGTTGTTTCCTGGAAAGAGGCAGCTGAAATAAATGACTCAGTTGCTAATGACGCTTTGGTAATACCAAGTAATTGGCGTGAACCTTGTGCTGACATTTTATCTGCAGCTTCAGCTTTTTCATTTTCTTCCAAGAATTTAACGAATTCAACTTGCTCACCTTTTATTAGGGTCGTTTCGCCAGATTGTGAGATTTCTACTTTTCTCAACATTTGGCGAACAATTACCTCAATGTGTTTATCGTTAATGACAACACCTTGTAAACGGTAAACATCTTGCACTTCATTCGTAATATATTTTGACAGCGCAACCACACCCAACAATCTTAAGATATCATGCGGATTTGAAGGACCATCGGAGATTACCTCACCCTTCTCTACACTTTCACCATCAAAAACGTTCAATTGACGATATTTGTGTATCAAGGCCTCATAAACATCCGATCCATCTTGCGGCGTGATAATAAGACGTTTTTTACCTTTAGTCTCCTTACCAAAACTAACAACACCGCTTACTTCTGCAAGAATAGAAGACTCTTTCGGCTTACGTGCTTCGAATAGATCAGCAACTCGCGGTAAACCACCCGTTATATCTCGAGTTTTTGATGACTCTTGTGGAATACGCGCTAGGACATCACCAATTTCTAGCATATCGCCATCACGCATATTTAATAATGCATTTGCAGGTAGAAATACTTGAATCGGAGTATCAGTTCCAGGCAACGTTCGTGGCGCGCCCTTTTCATCTAACAATTGAACCATTGGCCTAACATCTTTACCCGAAGAAGGACGATCTTTGGGATCAAGAATCTGAATACTAGATAATCCAGTTAAATCATCAGTTTGGGTCGTAACAGTAATCCCTTCTTCCATACCAACAAACTGAGCTTGACCACCTTGCTCTGTAATAATTGGGTGTGTATGCGGATCCCATTTTGCAACGACTTCACCAGCTTTAACTTTTCCTTCATTTTTGACCGACAATACAGCTCCATATGGAAGCTTGTACCATTCACGCTCACGACCATGCTCATCCGCAATTGCTAACGCAGAAGATCGAGATGTTACAACTAAGCAACCATCTTTACGCTCAATAGATTTCATATTATGCAGACGAACCTTTCCGCCATGCTTAATTTGAATGCTGTCTGCAGCAGATGATCTAGATGCCGCACCACCAATGTGGAAAGTACGCATTGTTAACTGTGTACCCGGTTCACCAATAGATTGAGCAGCAATAACCCCTACAGCTTCACCCTTGTTTACAATATGCCCACGAGCTAAGTCACGACCATAACATTTTGCACAGATACCATGACGCGTATCACAACTAATCGCAGATCTTACCCAAACTTCATCAACACCTGCTTCTTCCAACTCTAAAACCTTCCCCTCATCCAGGAAAGTTCCAATGGGCAGCACTGCATTTTTAAGGTCACCCGGTGCAAAAATATCTTTTGCTGCAACACGCCCAAGAACACGATCTCCAAGCGGTACAACAACATCACCACCCTCGATCATCGGCGTCATTAACAGACCATCATTTGTTCCACAGTCATCGACAGTAACCACTAGATCTTGTGCTACATCAACAAGACGTCGTGTTAAGTAACCTGAGTTTGCTGTTTTAAGTGCCGTATCTGCCAGACCTTTTCGCGCACCGTGTGTCGAAATAAAGTACTGAAGAACGTTTAGACCTTCTCGGAAGTTTGCTGTGATTGGTGTTTCAATGATTGAGCCATCTGGCTTAGCCATCAAGCCACGCATTCCCGCTAACTGACGAATCTGAGCCGCAGAACCTCGAGCTCCGGAATCGGCCATCATAAAGACAGAATTAAATGAATCCTGCTCGACTTTATTACCATCTCGATCTATAACAGTATCTTTCCCTAGCGTATCCATCATTGCTTTCGCAACTTTATCATTTGCTCGAGACCAAATATCAATAACCTTGTTGTATTTTTCACCTTGAGTCAGTAGACCTGAACCAAACTGATCTTCAATTTCTTTTACTTCTGCAGTAGATGCTTCAATGATCGTATATTTTTCATCAGGAATAACGAAATCATTAATACCAATAGAAGAACCAGAATATGTTGCTTGTCTAAAACCTAAATACATAAGTTGATCAGCAAAAATAACTGTTTCTTTTAATCCGCAAACGCGATAAGCCGAATTAATTAATTTCGAGATCGCTTTCTTAACCATTGGCCGATTAACTAGCTCAAATGGCAGACCAGAAGGCAAAATATCAAATAACATTGCACGACCAACCGTCGTATCTTTAATCGAAGTTGTTTCAGTTCTAGTACCGTCTTTTTCAAGCACAACTTCAGTTAATCTAACTTTGATTTTAGCTTGTAAATGTACTTGTTTCGCACCATAGGCACGCTGAACTTCTTTTATGTCAGCAAATACCATTCCTTCGCCTTGCATATTTATACGATCTCGCGACATATAATAAAGGCCAAGTACAACATCTTGTGAAGGAACGATAATAGGCTCGCCGTTCGCAGGTGATAAAATGTTATTGGTAGACATCATTAGAGCACGAGCTTCAAGCTGCGCTTCTAATGTAAGTGGAACGTGTACCGCCATTTGATCGCCATCAAAATCGGCGTTGTATGCAGCACAAACCAAAGGATGCAGCTGAATCGCTTTACCTTCAATCAATACAGGCTCAAAAGCTTGGATACCAAGACGGTGAAGTGTTGGTGCACGGTTTAACATAACCGGGTGTTCACGGATTACATCAGCAAGAATATCCCAAACCTCAGGCGTTTCACGCTCAACCATTTTCTTTGCAGCTTTAATGGTAGTCGCTAAACCACGACCCTCAAGCTTTGAGAAAATAAATGGCTTGAATAATTCTAATGCCATTTTCTTTGGCAGACCACACTGATGCAAACGCAAGCTTGGCCCAACAACGATAACCGAACGCCCAGAGTAATCAACTCGCTTACCCAAAAGGTTTTGACGGAAACGACCTTGCTTACCTTTGATCATGTCAGCAAGAGACTTAAGCGGACGCTTATTAGATCCTGTAATAGCTCGACCACGACGACCGTTATCTAATAAAGCATCAACAGATTCTTGCAGCATACGTTTTTCATTTCGTACGATGATATCTGGCGCACTTAACTCTAATAAACGCTTAAGACGATTATTTCGGTTAATGACACGACGATACAAATCATTCAGATCTGAAGTAGCAAAACGACCACCATCAAGCGGTACAAGCGGACGAAGATCTGGCGGCAGTACTGGTAGCACTTTCAGCACCATCCACTCTGGCTTATTACCAGAGCTATGGAACGATTCAAGTAACTTCAAGCGCTTTGATAGCTTTTTAATTTTAGTTTCAGAGTTTGTTGCCGGAATCTCCTCACGAAGACGCGTAATCTCTTCTTCTAAGTCGATATCTTTTAATATGCTCTGAATTGCTTCAGCACCCATTTTAGCGTCAAATTCGTCACCAAATTCTTCTAATGCTTCGTAATATTGCTCATCACTTAAAAGCTGCCCATGCTCTAACGTACTCATGCCTGGATCGATAACAATAAATGATTCAAAATATAGTACACGCTCAATATCACGCAGAGTCATGTCTAATAACATACCAATACGTGAAGGCAATGATTTTAAGAACCATATATGCGCAACGGGGCTAGCAAGTTCAATATGCGCCATACGATCACGTCGTACATTCGCTAAGGCAACTTCAACGCCACATTTTTCACAAATAACACCACGATGTTTTAATCGCTTATATTTACCACACAAGCATTCATAATCTTTAATCGGACCAAAGATTTTAGCGCAAAAAAGGCCGTCCCTTTCTGGCTTGAATGTACGGTAGTTAATTGTCTCTGGCTTTTTAACTTCACCATAAGACCAAGAGCGAATTATTTCAGGAGATGACAGTCCAATCCGAATAGAATCGAACTCCTGACTTTGCTTTTGGTTTTTTAGTAAATTTAATAAATCTTTCATCGGTTTATGCTCCAATAGGAGTTATCTATCTGCGAGTGATGACACAACAGTGGCATCACTCACTTCCGCGTATATTCTTACTGATATTTTGAGCTAGTCAGATTCGAGCTCAATATCAATTCCAAGCGAACGAATTTCTTTAACCAAAACGTTAAAGGATTCCGGCATACCAGGCTCCATACGATGATCACCATCAACAATGTTTTTATACATTTTGGTACGACCAGCAACATCATCAGACTTAACTGTTAACATTTCTTGTAAAGTATAAGCCGCGCCATAAGCTTCTAACGCCCATACTTCCATTTCACCAAATCGCTGACCACCAAACTGAGCTTTACCACCCAATGGCTGTTGTGTCACCAAACTATATGAACCAGTTGACCGTGCATGCATCTTGTCGTCAATCAGGTGATTCAACTTGAGAACATACATATATCCAACAGTAACAGGTCGATCAAATGCATCACCTGAACGTCCATCGTACAATTGTGTTTGGCCACTATCGTCATAACCAGCCAAGCGTAAAAGCGCCTTAATTTCAGATTCTTTCGCACCATCAAAAGCAGGCGTTGCCATTGGCACACCACCTTTTAGGTTATGCGCGAGCTCTAGAATTTCTGAATCACTAAATGTATCAAGCTCTTCTTTCTTAGTCGCAATGCCATTATAAATCTGACCTAGCAGCTCTCTTACTTCAGCTACTTTGCGTTGCTCTTTAAGCATGTTATCGATTTTGGTACCAAGACCTTTCGCCGCATAACCAAGATGCGTCTCTAATACCTGACCAACGTTCATTCGTGAAGGTACACCAAGTGGGTTAAGTACGATATCTACCGTATTACCAAACTCGTCATATGGCATATCCTCTACCGGCATGATGACAGAAATAACACCTTTGTTACCGTGCCTTCCAGCCATTTTATCACCTGGCTGAATACGACGTTTGATCGCAACATAAACCTTAACGATCTTAAGTACACCCGGTGCTAGATCATCACCAGTCTGTAGCTTGTTTCGTTTAATTTCAAAACGTTCTTCGTGCTCATTACGACGCTCTTCTAATTGCGCATCTGCTTTTTCAAGCATTTCGTTTAATGAATCGTCAGACATTCTGATGTTGAACCAATCAGATGAATCTAAGCCGGCAAGATATTCAGAAGTAACAACATCGCCTTTCTTAAGATCTGGAGCAGAAATAACACCCTGTCCATCCAATGCTGCACGTAAACGCTCATAGGTAGCACCCAATACAATTCGGTACTCATCTTTAAGATCTTTACGATACTCATTTAACTGTGATTTTTCGATATCACGCGAACGCTGGTCTTTCTCAACACCATCACGCGTAAATACCTGAACATCTATAACCGTACCCCGAGTACCGGTAGAAACTCTAAGCGACGTATCTTTAACGTCAGAAGCTTTCTCACCAAAAATTGCGCGTAGAAGCTTTTCTTCTGGTGTAAGCTGCGTTTCGCCTTTCGGAGTTACTTTACCTACCAAGATATCACCAGCGTTAACTTCAGCACCAATATATACAATCCCAGACTCATCTAGCTTAGATAAAGCGTTTTCACCTACGTTTGGAATATCTGCAGTAATATCTTCGCTACCTAGCTTTGTATCACGCGCTACACACGTTAACTCTTGGATATGAATTGTCGTAAAACGATCTTCTTGCACGACACGCTCAGAAACAAGAATCGAATCTTCATAGTTGTAACCGTTCCAAGGCATAAATGCGATACGCATATTTTGCCCTAATGCAAGTTCACCCATGTCGACAGAAGGCCCATCAGCAAGAATATCACCACGCGCAATCTGCTCACCTTGTTTAACAAGAGGTTTCTGATTAATACAAGTATTTTGGTTTGATCGAACATACTTTGTAAGTGTATAAATATCTACACCTGCATCGCCTGTTTCTGTTTCTGCGTTATTAGCACGAACCACAATTCGACCGGCATCAACACTCTCGATCACGCCACCACGATTTGCAACAACACAAACACCTGAATCTTGCGCAACCGTCCGCTCAACACCTGTACCAACTAAAGGCTTCTGCGCCTTAAGGGTTGGCACTGCCTGACGCTGCATGTTTGACCCCATTAAGGCCCGGTTAGCATCATCATGCTCAAGGAATGGGATAAGTGACGCTGCAACAGAAACGACCTGTCTCGGAGAGACATCCATATAATTTACTTTTTCTGGAGTAGAAACCGTAAATTCATTTTTATGCCGTACCGTTACCAACTCTTCAGATAAATTACCGGAATCATTAATCGTCGCACTTGCTTGTGCAATAACATAACTACTTTCTTCAATTGCTGATAAGTAAACAATTTCATCAGTAACTTTGCTATCAACAACCTTTCTGTAAGGACTCTCTAAGAAGCCAAACGAGTTTGTTCGAGCATAACTTGCTAATGAGTTAATCAACCCGATGTTTGGTCCTTCTGGTGTTTCGATAGGACAAACACGACCGTAGTGAGTTGGATGCACATCACGTACTTCAAAGCCTGCCCGTTCACGCGTTAAACCACCGGGGCCTAATGCAGAAACTCGTCGCTTGTGAGTCACTTCTGATAATGGGTTGTTTTGATCCATAAACTGTGAAAGCTGACTAGAACCAAAAAACTCTTTAACCGCAGCAGCTACTGGCTTAGCATTGATTAAGTCTTGTGGCATTAAACCATCTGACTCAGCCATACTTAAACGTTCTCTTACAGCACGCTCAACCCGAACTAAACCAACACGGAATTGGTTTTCTGCCATTTCACCAACAGAGCGTATACGACGGTTACCAAGATGATCGATATCATCAACCTCACCTTTACCATTACGTATACTAATTAAAGTTTTAAGTACGTCGATAATATCGTCGTTACTTAAGACACCTTCGCCTGTTTCTTCTTCGCGACCTATTCTACGATTAAATTTCATACGCCCAACCGCTGATAAGTCATAGCGTTCAGGTGAGAAGAACAAATTATTAAATAAGTTTTCAGCAGAATCTTTCGTTGGCGGCTCGCCTGGTCGCATCATGCGATAAATTTCTACAAGCGCTTCTAGTTGATTACTCGTTGGATCAACACGAAGTGTCTCAGACATAAACGAACCATGATCTAGCTCATTTGTGTAGATGGTGTCTAGCGTTGTAACACCTGCTTCGATGATTTGGTCTACAACTTCTTCTGTTAGCTCAGTATTACACTCAACAACTAATTCACCAGTCTCTTCATTGATAACATCTTTTGAGACCACTTTTCCGTACAAATAAGCACGTGGGACGTCCAAATCATTCTTTAACTTATCCAGCTGACGAATATGTTTTGCAGTAATACGACGACCTTCTTCAACAATGACTTTACCGTCATCATCTTTTACATCAAAGCTAGAGAGCTCACCACGTAAACGTGAAGGCACTAACTTTAACTTACAGCTTTCTTCGCTCAAGGTATAAGAGCTTGTATCAAAGAACATCGCTAAAATTTCTTCAGTGCTGTATTTCAGTGCCCGAAGAAGAATAGAAGCTGGAAGTTTACGACGTCTATCTATACGTACAAATAGGTTATCTTTCGGATCAAATTCAAAATCTAACCATGAACCACGATAAGGTATTACGCGCGCAGAATGCAATAATTTACCTGATGAATGTGTTTTACCTTTATCATGATCGAAAAACACGCCAGGAGAGCGATGCAACTGAGAAACGATTACACGCTCAGTACCATTAATAACAAATGTACCGTTATCAGTCATTAAGGGCATTTCACCCATATACACTTCTTGTTCTTTTATGTCTTTAATTGCTTTATTTGATGATTCTTTATCATAAATAATTAAACGAACTTTTACTCGTAAAGGCGCTGCGTATGTAACACCACGCTGAATACATTCTTTAACATCAAAAGCAGGATCACCTAGTCTGTAGCTGACATACTCTAGAGCAGCATTCCCAGAGAAACTAACTATGGGGAAAACGGACTTGAATGCTGCATGCAGACCAATATCTTCACGTGCCTCTGGATTTGCAGAGCTCTGTAAAAAACTAAGATAAGAGTCTAATTGGATAGACAGTAGATAAGGCACATCCATTACTGTTGGCAACGTGCCAAATTCTTTACGGATTCGCTTTTTCTGAGTGTACGAGTAGGTCATCTATATTCCCCAGTTTTATGACATAACGGTCTAAAATTCGTACGGTTTGACACCGATTTTTGATGATCAACATTCAATATATTATGCATTAAATATTTCTCATATCTGTAATTTCAGGCTTTGTTCTTTCTCTAACAACGGAAAAAGGCCGGTAGTAATAACTACCAGCCAATTTCTTTAAGGCTATCTGAATGCTTCTGCATTAAATAACTATTCTAAGAATAATTATTTAATTTCTACAGATGCGCCAGCTTCCTCAAGATCTTTCTTAGCAGCTTCAGCATCATCTTTGCTAACGCCTTCTTTAACAGTTGATGGCGCGCCATCTACCATTGCTTTCGCTTCTTTAAGACCTAAACCTGTAATTGCACGTACTGCTTTGATAGTGCCAACTTTCTTTTCGCCAGCTGCAGTTAGAATAACGTCAAATTCAGTTTGTTCTTCTGCTGCTGCGCCTGCGTCACCGCCAGCTGCTGGAGCTGCTGCAACAGCTGCTGCTGCTGAAACACCAAACTTTTCTTCCATTGCTTCAACTAGTTCAACAACGTCCATTACGCTCATTTCAGCGATTGCATTTAAAATATCATCTTTAGATAGAGCCATGACTCACATCTCCTAAATTAGTAAATAAAAAAATTATTAAGCTGCGTCTTTCTTCTGATCGCGAACTGCCGCTACTGCACGAGTAATCTTCGAAGGAACTTCGTTGAAAGTACGTACAAGTTTTGTAATTGGAGCTTGAATCACACCAGCTAACATAGCTAACGCTTGATCTCTCGTAGGCATTTTCGCCAAACGATCGATCTGATCTGCACCAAGTAGTTCACCACCAACTGCTAATGCTTTAATCTCAAATTCTTTCTGCTCTTTAGCAAAATCCTTTAATAGACGCGCTGCCGCACCTGGATCTTCTAAAGAGAATGCAAGAATTGTTGGACCTGTTAGCACTTCCCCTACACATTCAAACTCAGTACCTTCTACTGCACGCTTAGCTAAGGTGTTTCGAACGACACGAAGGTAAACACCTCCGTCACGAGCTTGTCTGCGTAGGTTAGTCATCTCATTGGCTTCAACACCATGATAATCTGCTAACACAACCGATAAAGCACCGCTAGCAACTTCGTTGACTTCAGCGATAATCGCTTTTTTGTCTTCGATGCCAATTGCCATTGGTTTTCTCCTTTAGAGAGCCGAATAATTCCGACTGCTCAATTATTAACACCTTCTATTTCATTAAAATAGAAGGTGACCTAACGGCGATTTTCTACTCATTTAAGAGAGTCCACACCGTCTGCGCAGGAAATTAAGCAAACTAAATAGCCATTTGCACCTACGGTCTTTGACTGTCTAGGCTTGCGCCTGACTCCAAAGTTTTTTTCAAACAATTTCTCTAATTATTCAACAAAAATAATTGAATTATATCGAAATTGAGCTTTGATCTATTAATAAGCCCGGCCCCATTGTTGAAGACAATATAATCTTCTTCAAATAGACACCTTTCGCTGAAGCTGGCTTAGCTTTTTTAAGATCTACCAATAATGCTTCAACATTTTGCTTAATTGAATCAGCAGAAAAACCTACATTTCCTACGATTGTATGAACAATACCGTTCTTGTCAGTTCTATATCTTACCTGACCAGCTTTAGCATTTTTAACAGCCGTTGCGACATCTGGCGTTACAGTACCAACTTTAGGGTTAGGCATTAAACCTCTTGGGCCTAAAATCTGACCTAACTGGCCAACTACTCGCATAGCATCTGGACTTGCAATAACAACATCAAAATCCATCTTTCCTTGCTTTATCTCTGCAGCAAGTTCGTCCATACCTACAATATCTGCACCAGCTGCTTTCGCTTTCTCTGCGTTTTCACCTTGAGTGAATACCGCTACACGCACAGTTTTACCTGTACCATTGGGCAATACAGTAGAACCACGAACTGCTTGGTCAGATTTACGCGCATCGATACCTAAATTAACCGCGACATCGATAGACTCTTCAAATTTCACTTGCGAAGATAACTCAGCTAAAAGCGTACATGCTTCATCTACAGAATATGCCTTACCAGCTTCAACTTTTTCGCTAATTAACTTTTGACGTTTACTTAGTTTAGCCATTAGTTTACGCCCTCAGTGTTCAAGCCCATGCTACGTGCGGTACCAGCAATAATTCTTACTGCAGCATCAAGATCACCAGCATTTAGATCTGGCTCTTTAGTTTTTGCAATTTCTTCAAGCTGCGCTCGTGTTACTGTTCCAACTTTCTCAGTATTTGGACGACCACTACCACTTGTTATACCCGCTGCTTTCTTCAATAAAATTGAAGCAGGCGGTGTTTTCATAATAAAAGTAAAACTCTTATCACTATAAACAGATATTACAACCGGAACTGGCAAGCCAGCTTCCATACCCTGAGTTTGCGCATTAAATGCTTTACAAAACTCCATGATATTTACACCATGCTGACCTAGTGCAGGACCAACTGGGGGACTTGGGTTTGCTTTACCAGCAGCAACCTGAAGCTTTATATAAGCATCAATTTTCTTAGCCATTTCTTACTCCTTTGGGTTCAAACGCTTTATTCAAGCTCCCCATACAGACACAAAAAGCCCATCTCGCCATAGAGCGAAATGAGCACAAATTCTTATTTAACTTAGTCTTTTTCTACTTGACCAAACTCTAATTCTACTGGGGTAGAGCGACCAAAAATCAACACAGCCACTTTGACACGACTCTTATCGTAATCTACCTCTTCAACAACACCATTAAAATCAGCAAATGGCCCATCAATAACCCGAACAACCTCACCTGCCTCAAACAATGTTTTAGGCCTAGGCTTCTCGGCGCCCATTTCAATTTTTTGTAAAATTATATCTGCTTCACGATCAGTAATAGGTACCGGTCTTTCAGCCGTACCACCAATGAAGCCCAACACTCTCGGTGTCGATTTAACCAAATGCCACGATTCGTCATCCATTTCCATCTGCACTAGCACATAGCCAGGATAAAACTTTCGTTCACTTTTACGCTTTTTCCCATCGCGCATTTCTACCACTTCTTCAGTTGGAACAAGTATATCGCCAAATTTCGCTTCTATACCTTTTAAAGCAATTCGCTCCGTTAGAGCGCGTAAAACCTGCTTTTCATACCCTGAATAGGCGTGCACCACATACCATGACTTGGACATTAGATTTCTCCTATTAACCTATTACACCGGAAACAATCCAGCCAATTAGGGAATCTATGCCCCATAAAATAAGCGCAACTACCAAAACAAATACAATTACAATCATTGTTGTTTGAATTAACTCTTGGCGAGTAGGCCAAACAACTTTTCGAATTTCTACTCTAGCCTCTGCCACTAAAGTCGCAAACGCACGACCTTTATTGGTCTGCAATGCAAACCAACCTGCAATCGCTGCCAAAACCAGTAAAGCTAAAGTTCGATAAAGCAAAGACTCAGCTGAGTAATAGTAATTACCAACAACACCAACAGACACCAAGGTCAATACTACCAACCATTTCAATGTATCTACAGCAGAACCTGAATTTTCAACTTTTGCATTCACAATCATAACCTTTGGAACAATCGAGTTTTTGTATAGTGGCAGGCCAGGAGGGAATCGAACCCCCAACCTGCGGTTTTGGAGACCGCTGCTCTGCCAATTGAGCTACTGGCCTATACAAAAGAAGGACA
>Ga0105352_1000917_pt1 | contig 16619 bp, 18 predicted proteins | sample EN8Hudsemesocosm_FD_83507 | JGI IMG/M metagenome (GOLD analysis project Ga0105352, IMG submission 83507) | Methane-oxidizing microbial communities from mesocosms in the Hudson Canyon - EN8B Hudson Canyon | ecosystem: Environmental > Aquatic > Marine > Cold seeps | place: Hudson Canyon...
AACGTTATAGCCAGTTGATCAGCCGTCTAGGTCTGCGTCGCTAATCGACGCTAGACAATTGCTGTCAGCAACGAATATACCCTTTGCTGGCAGTGCTTATGATCAAAGTGGTGATCTAAATTGGTAAATTATTAGTTCAACAATATCAGTTAGTTAACGGAAGGAAATCGCGTGAATCCGATTAAGAAGACATTCCAATACGGTACAGATACCGTCACCCTAGAAACAGGGCGTATTGCTCGACAAGCTACCGGTGCTGTTATGGTAACCATCGGTGATATCGCTGTACTGGTGACAGTAGTTGGTAAAAAAGAACCTCGGCCGGGTGGTGAATTCTTTCCACTGACTGTGAATTACCAAGAAAAAACCTATGCTGCAGGAAAAATTCCTGGTGGCTTTTTCAAACGTGAAGGTCGCCCAAGTGAGAAAGAGACTCTTACTTGTCGTTTGATCGATCGACCAATCCGTCCTTTATTTCCAAACGGTTTTATGAACGATGTTCAAGTCGTTTGTACGGTTATGTCTACGGGCAAGAAGACGGATCCAGATATTGCTGCCTTGATTGGTACATCTGCCGCGTTAGCTATTTCTGGCATTCCATTTAACGGGCCAATCGGTGCGGCTCGTGTGGGCTACAAGGATGGTACGTACATATTAAACCCAGACTTTGAAACCACGGCAGCATCAGACCTAGATATGGTCGTTGCGGGTACTAAAGATGCGGTATTGATGGTTGAGTCTGAAGCAAAAATGCTGAATGAAGACCAGATGCTAGGTGCCGTACTTTTCGCGCACGATGAAATGCAGGTGGTTATTGACGCAGTAGCAGAGCTTAAGCAAGAAGCAGGTAAACCTGCTTGGGGTTGGACGGCACCTGAAGAAAATACTCAACTGATTGATGCTGTAAAAGCTGCAGTAGGTGGACAGGTTGCTGAAGCGTATCTGATCAGTGACAAGATGGCGCGTTATGGCCGATTAGGTGAGCTTAAAGCTCAAGCTATTGAGCAGTTTGCCGGTAGTGAGGAAGGCCAAGCTTCAGCGAAAGAAGTTGAAGGTACTTTTAGTAAGATAGAGAAATCTGTTGTACGTCAGCGCGTTATTAAAGGTGAGCCACGTATTGATGGTCGTGATACGAAAACAGTGCGCCCGATTCAAGTTGAAATAGGCGTATTGCCTCGTACCCATGGTTCATCACTTTTCACTCGTGGTGAGACTCAGGCTATCGTTGCTGCAACCTTAGGTTCTGCCCGTGATGCTCAGTTAATTGATGCGTTAGAAGGTGAGCGTCGTGACAACTTTATGTTGCACTACAACTTCCCTCCTTACTGTGTGGGTGAGACTGGCATGGTTGGTAGCCCTAAGCGTCGTGAGATTGGTCACGGTCGTTTGGCTCGTCGTGGTGTTGCTGCGGTATTGCCGACCGAAGAAGAATTCCCGTACGCTATTCGTGTGGTATCTGAAATTACTGAGTCTAATGGATCTTCTTCCATGGCGTCTGTATGTGGTACTAGTTTAGCGCTGATGGAAGCGGGTGTTCCTTTGAAAGCGCCTGTAGCCGGTATTGCCATGGGGCTTGTTAAAGAAGGTGAAGAATTTGGCATCTTAACGGACATCCTTGGTGATGAAGATCACTTGGGTGATATGGACTTTAAGGTGGCAGGTACCCAAGAAGGTATTACTGCATTGCAGATGGATATCAAAATTGAGGGTATCACCGAAGAAATTATGGAGCTGGCATTGCAGCAAGCAATGGATGCTCGCATTCATATCTTGGGTGAAATGAACAAGGTTATCAGTGCGTCACGCGAGGCGGTATCTGAGAATGCACCTGCTATGCGCAGCATCAAAGTTGATACCGATAAAATTCGTGATGTTATTGGTAAAGGCGGTGCAACAATTCGTGGTATTACCGAGCAAACCGGCGCGAGTGTTGATATCGATGATGATGGTAACGTGAAAATTTACGCTGAAAATGCGGAAGCTTGTGAAGCGGCACTAGAAATCGTTCAAGGTATCGTTGCTGAAGCTGAAGTTGATGCTATTTACGATGGCGAAGTCATTAAGATCGTAGACTTCGGTGCTTTCGTTCGTATCTTGCCAGGTAAAGAAGGTTTGTTGCATATTTCACAAATTGCTGAAGAACGTGTGGAAAATGTATCGGACTTTTTATCTGAAGGTCAGCAAATAAAAGTAAAAGTGTTGGATGTTGATCAGCGTGGCCGAATTAAGTTGAGTATGAAGGCCGCAGCGGAAGAAAACACGCAATAACTTTTATTGTTTGTCGTTATTAAAAAAGAGGGCTTTTTAGCCCTCTTTTTTATTGCGTGATCTATTTGAATTCGCTCGATATGATTTATGCTGAATTGCGGTTGGTTTTTGCGAATTATCGTTTCAAAGGGAAGCTCTATGACAAATAGTGAGTGGGTGTTGCTGATGAGTGGCGCTATTATTGTTGCTGCCCTGTCGTGCGTGGCCTTCTATTATGTGAGTAAAGTAAGAAGTATGGAGCGCGACAAGGATCAACGACAACAAGCGCAGCAGAGTCATGTGCTTGAAAGTTTAACGGTTATAGCGGGTTCTGTCATAGACGGACAGGTTGAGCCTATTGAAGGCTGCATTCGGATTAAGGTTTTATTGGATAATTTAGAAGACGGAGCTCGTTTTCAGCAACGGCTGATGATCTTTTCAAATGTTTATGATCAGGTTGCCTTTATTCCAACTCATGAGGCCTGGAAGGCGCTGCCAAAAAATGAGCGTAAACAATATGAAGATGTGATGACTGGCATTACTTCTAAGAGTAAGAAAGATATTGTTGATGCCTGTCGGGATCTGAGATCAGCCTTGTAAGTAGGTCCTTCCGTTTAGGCTGTTTTACCTACGCTCATTACTTTGGTTTCTAATAGAGGGGTTATTGCTTTTAGTACGCTCTTTTCGTTAACGGGCCTACCAATAAATTTGTAACCCAACGCTCTGCATTCTTCTTCCAAGCCAATGCCAGGCTTTCCAATCACAATAGAGTGTCTAATATCAAATTGATCATTAAATAGATAAGCAGTGATGACGGGGTTTTGTCCCGGCATATGTAAATCAATAATGAGAACCTGTGTGGCATGATCCGCGCAGATTTTTTCAGCATCCTTCGGGTTGGACGGCTGGTGCAAGTTGGCTTCAAACTCAGCTGACTTGATGATGGTCGATATCATCAGGGATGATACATGGCTGTCGTCTAAAAGGATTATCTGGTTCATATTTCTTATCGTGTTGGTTCAAACGTGAATATGATAGTTGCTACTACCCAAACTATAGTCAAGTCTTTGAAAGTTAAAAGTAATAAATGACTTAAGGTCAGTATGCTATTCAATGTTACTTTTTGACTATATACTGCAAGGGCATTTATCGGAATAGAGTATACGCTCTATTCCGATAAATTATAAAAAATATAATTATCCTGAGGAGATTTCCGCTATGTTGTTCAAACGTGCTTTTGTAGGTGTGCTACTAACCGTACTTGCTACCACTTCTTTCGCCGCCGATTGGGAATTAAAAAAGTCTGATGATGAGCTTGGTATCAAAGTTTATACCCGTGCTGTGGATGGTTCTCCATTGCGTGAGTTTAAAGGTGAAACTCAGCTAAAGAGCTCGCTAAATGCAGCGGTTGCTTTGGTTCGTGACACAACTAACTTGCCGAGCTGGATGCACAAAATGCAATCGGTAAAAGTCCTAAAGAAAATCAGCGATCAAGAAACTATTACTTACAGCGTGACTGAAGTTGGTCCGTTTATGGATGATCGCGACAATGTTGTTCACTCAACAACTGAGCAGGATCCAACAACAAAAGCGGTTACGCTAATAATGACCGCGAAGCCTGACTATATCCCGGCTGAAGACGGTAAAGTTCGTGTAGCGGCTATGAATGGTTTTTGGAAATTGACTCCTAAAGACGGTGGCATGGTTGAAGTTGTTTTCCAGGTACATGCAGATCCTGCCGGTAGTTTGCCAGAAGGTTTGATTAATACTTTTGTTGTTGAAAACCCGTACAACTCTTTAGCGAATATGCACGAGCAAATTGGTGAATACCAAGGTAAAGCGGTCGCTTTCATTACAGAGTAATTAGACCTCGTTATCGAAGAAAAGCGGGACTCAGGTCCCGTTTTTTTTGTCTAACTTTTTACTTGTCTGTTTGATTAAGCCGTGAATTTCAGATGGATGAGCATTCCTACGATAGATATCAAGCGATGCTTCAGGTAGCGTCTGCAGATTAGGGGCATGGCTGTCATATAAAGCCATGGATAAGTCTGTGTTGAACTGTAAATATACTTCACAATAGTCTGCTGGAGGTATGAGTAGGGGCTACTGCCCTAGCTTGATTTGCAGTAGTATGAACAGTTCATCCAATAATAATAATTCTACGGGGTATAGCGTATGTCTCTTCAGCGTGCATGTGTTGGCGCTCTTTTTGCCATTCTTTCATTTAACAGTATTGCTTCAGACTGGACCTTCAAAAAATCTGACGATGTTTTGGGTATCAAGGTGTTTGTACGCGATGTGCTGGATTCAAAGTATAAGGAATTCAAGGCTGTTACACAGGTTAAGAGCACCTTAGGTGGTGTCGTGTCGCTATTGGCCGATTCGGATAATACACATAATTGGATTGATAATATGCGCTCTAATAAAGTTTTAAAGCGCTCAGGCTCAACCAGTATTTCTTATAGTGTCACTCATAGTAAAGGTATTATCAGTGCGAGAGATAATATTGTTCAATCCTCTTTGGATCAGGACTGGGATACGAATGCCGTTACCATTGCTTTTAAGGGGCGCCCAGACTATTTACCAGAAGTAGATGGTGTTGTGCGAGTTCCGTATGTTAATGGTAAATATGTTCTTACACCAAAAGCAAACGGCTGGGTAGAGGTTGTATTTCAAGTTCATGTTAATCCTGGTGGTCGCATACCGGCTTTTCTTTATAATTTGGCAATTGCTAAATCACCCCTAAATACTTTGGCGGGCATGCATCAGCAAATGTATAAATATAATGGAAAAACTATGGAGGCGATTGATGAGCTGTAATAGCAAATTCTCTTCAATCGATTCTTAATTTATTTTGTTAGGAAAAATAATCTTTATCTTATAATAATTTAAAAGAAGGTGAGTTTCATGTTGGTAAAACGTGTTTTAGTAGGAATGTTGTTTGCTGTTGGTTTTTCCGTTGCGCAAGCATCGGACTGGAAACTGGAAACAACTGATGAGGCTCTCGGTATTAATGTTTTTACCCGTGATGTGGTTGGTTCTGAGTTTAAAGAATATAAGGGCGTTACTGAGTTAAGTAGTACTTTGTCGGGTGTTGTTGCCTTGATGAAGGATTCAGATAATTTGCCGAACTGGATTCATAATATGGTTGAGCAAAAAGTACTGAAAAGAAAAGCAGGTAAAAGTTTAACTTATAGCGTGAGCAACGCCAGAGGTACTGAGCCTAGAGACAACATAGTAATGTCTAATTACTCACAAGATCTGGAAACCAATATTATTACTATCAGTATGAAAGGCAAGCCAAAGCATTTGCCGGAAAAAGAAGGTTATATTCGAGTGCCCTTGGTAAAAGGTAGTTGGATCTTTGCGCCTAAAGGCAATGGAAAGATTGAGATTGTCTATCAGTTACATGTTGAACCGGGTGGCAATTTGCCGCCTAAAATGTACAACGAGGTTGGAGCCATAGATGCACCTTTAGGTACCTTGAGTGGCATGCATAAGCAAATAGCAAAATATCAGGATCAAAAGTTAGACTTTGTTAGCGAATAAATAGATCTTAGTTGTCGATCTAATTTAGCCGTCTAGTTTTCCTTGGTTAGTTCTAAATAATAAAAAGCCGGATCTTGTATTAAATCAAGGTCCGGCTTTTTTGTTTGTGCTGATGTTGCCTGATTAGCGTTCGATAGCCAAAGCAACCCCTTGCCCACCACCAATACAAAGAGTTGCCAGTCCTTTGTTAGCGTCTCTGCTAATCATTTCGTGGAGCAGAGTTACTAGAATACGGCAGCCTGATGCCCCGATGGGGTGTCCCAGTGCTATAGCGCCGCCATTTACATTGACTTTATCGAGATTCCATTCCAGTTCCTTGGTAACGGCTAAAGATTGCGCTGCAAAGGCTTCATTCGCTTCTATAAGATCAAGCTGATCAATAGTCCAACCGGCTTTTTGTAAGCAGCGATTGGTTGCTGCGACTGGGCCAATACCCATGATGGCAGGATCTACACCGGCGTTGGCGTAGCTGGTAATGCGTGCAAGTGGTGTTAAGCCTAGCTCCTGCGCTTTTTCAGCGCTACATAGCATAACGGCCGCAGCACCGTCATTGAGTGTTGAGGCGTTACCAGCCGTCACTGTTCCATCTTTTTTAAAGGCGGGACGTAGTTTGCTCAGGCTGTCGGATGTTGTGCCAGGACGTATTTGTTCATCCTCAGCAAATATAATTGGATCGCCTTTGCGTTGTGGAATTTCAACAGGAACAATTTCATTGGCAAATTTACCGCTTTGTTGAGCTGCCTCAGCTTTCTGTTGTGATAATGCCGCGAACTCATCTAGTTGGCTTCTAGTTAGCTGGTATTTTTCAACCAGATTCTCTGCAGTGATTCCCATATGATAGTCATTAAATGCATCCCATAGTCCATCCTTGATCATGCTGTCAATCATGGACCAATCGCCTAGGCGTTGACCGTTGCGTGAATTGGGTACAACGTGAGGTGCCTGGGACATATTCTCTTGGCCTCCGGCAATGATAATGTCGGCATCACCGAGGCGAATAGCTTGAGAGGCCAGATGCAGGGCCTTAAGGCCTGAGCCACAAACCTTATTAATGGTGAGAGCAGGGACCTCGTGCGGCAGACCTGCTTGAATTGAGGCTTGTCGGGCTGGGTTTTGGCCGCATCCTGCTGTCAGCGCTTGACCCATAATGACTTCGTCGATCTGGCTTGATTTTATTCCTGTGTCGGCAAGCAATTGTCGAATGACGGTGGCACCTAGTGCCGTTGCTGGGGTGCCGGCTAACGAGCCGTTGAAACTACCGATCGCAGTCCTTTTCGCTGCGACTATAACCACATCTTGCATCTAAACTCCTTACCGGTTTTTACGATTATCAATTAAATGGTCGACTACGTTAGGATCGGCCAAGGTGCTGGTGTCCCCTATGCTATCCAGCTCGTTGGCTGCAATCTTACGCAGAATACGGCGCATCATTTTGCCAGAGCGGGTTTTGGATAACCCAGGAGCCCGCTGAATGATATCAGGTTTTGCGATAGGGCCAATTTCTTTAGCGCCATCGCTAGCAAACATAGTAGCCTGGATAGGTGCTGAAGTAGGTATTCAGCATGTGCTCGAGGGGGACAGTCTTGCTACCTCGCACGGCTTCATCCACAGTGATAACTATTTGGCAGTTAGGTTCTAAAATACGATCTTGTAATGTTTGTGGTGAAAAACTACCAAACACTACGGAATGGACTGCACCTATACGTGCGCAAGCCAGCATTGCGTAGACCGCTTCGTATATCATCGGCATGTAAATACAAACATGCCCCCCTTTTTATGGGCCCCGAGCTTTAAGTGCATTGGCTAGTTTACAAACTTTGTCATGTAATTCTTGGTCGGAGAATTTTTTATCATTACTCGGATCGTCTCCTTATCAATAATTTCATATTGTTCCTTCGTTAAGAGTGTCTCTTCCTTAACCGATTCAGGAACGGGATATACCTTTACTTCCGACATGTACAGGCTCCTTTTAATTTTGTAATACTCTGTTTGTTCAAAACCTATTATTTAAAATCGTTGTTTGGCATCTCGACAGTATTGTATTAATCCGTTGGTTGATGCGTCGTGATCGAGAGTTGCCTGTTTTTCGTCCAGATTATTAAATATCTTCTGGCTAAGTTGTTTTCCCAATTCGACACCCCATTGATCAAATGGGTTTATGTCCCAGATAACACCTTGTACAAAGGTTTTATGTTCATATAAAGCAATTAAAGAACCTATGGTTCGTGGTGATGACTTATCAAAGATAATGGTGTTGCTGGGTCGGTTGCCCTGTATGACCTTATGGGGTGCAAGTTGATCGGCTTCTTTTTCGGATAAACCTTTAGCCAGTAATTCTTGTTTGGCTTCTGGTAATGTTTTTCCCTTCATCAATGCTTCGCTTTGGCTAAAGCAATTAGATAGTAGCGCTCGATGATGTTCATGCAGAGGGTTGTGCGAGCGAGCGGGAACAATAAAGTCAGCAGGTAGAACGTGAGTGCCTTGGTGTAATAATTGATGGTATGCGTGTTGGCCGTTCGCGCCAACGCCACCCCAAATAATGCTGCCAGTGGAATAATTTACGGCGTGGCCATCTTGGGTAACGGATTTACCTAAGCTTTCCATATCTAATTGTTGGAGATGAGCAGGCAAGCCTCGTAGATAGTGATCGTAGGGTAGTATAGCGTGTGAGTCAGCATCAAAAAAATTGGTATACCAAATAGTTAGAAGCGCTAAAACAACCGGCATATTTTCGGTTAAAGGCGCAGTCTTAAAATGTTGGTCCATGGCTTGAGCGCCGTGCAATAATTCACGAAACCCTTCCATGCCTATGGTTAATGCGATAGGTAAGCCAATAGCTGACCATAGGGAATAGCGGCCACCCACCCAGTCCCACATGGGAAAAATGCTTGACTCTTTAATGCCAAACTCTAAGGCTGCTTTTTTATTGGCGGTTACGGCTACAAAATGTTTTTTGATTTGATCTTCAGGCCCATTATTTTGTTGAAACCATTGGCGTGCAGCTTTGGCGTTAATCAGTGTCTCTGGCGTGGAGAATGATTTTGAGGCTACAATAAATAATGTGGTTTCAGGGTTTAAATGTTTCAGCACTTCCGTAATATGCGAGCCATCAATATTAGCAACATAATGGCTGTTGATGGCAGAGATCCAATAGGGTTTCAGCGATTGTGAGACTAACTTTGGACCAAGAAATGAGCCGCCGATGCCGATGTTAACGACATCAGTAATGGGTTTGCCGCTAAATCCTCGCCATTGTTTACTGTGAATCTGCCAGGTAAAGCGTTCCATTTGTTCCAGTGATTCGAAAATCTCTGGCATAATATCTTTGCCATCGACTAATATGGCTTCGCCGCTAAAGTTTCTCAATGCTGTATGTAGCGCCGGTCTTTGTTCAGAGCGATTTACCTTTTTTCCTGTGAACAAAGCATCGATGTTTTGTTTTATACCTCGAGTTTTAGCAAGCTCGGTGAGCAAGGCCAGACTCTTATCTGTAATTCGATTTTTCGAATAGTCCAACAATAGACCGCAGGTATTTAGGCTAAAGTTATCGAAGCGGTTGTTATCCGAATCAAATAGTTGGCGCATATGCAGAGGGCGAATCACCTCTGCATGTTGAGCAAGAGCATTCCATTCGCCGAGTTGTGGAAGTGTTGTACTACTACCCATGAATTCTTCCTAGATATGATGTAATAAAGTCAAAAGTTGGCTTGCTATGGCGACACATTATTGTCGCTGTGGAGTCTGAACACAATGGGGCTTATTTCGTTAGTCTATGGAAGGTGTCTATCTTGATGCTCTAGCCAGGGGGCTGTACTCTGGCATGGAGTGCCAGGTGGGAAGCAGCTTTGCCGATAACGTCCACGGTTTGATGTTATCGGCGAGATTTGATGTTGTTGCGATGATATTACAGTGATAAATAGTGGTTATAGCTTGACGGTAATATTGTCGATGAGTCGAGTTGAGCCCAGTTTAGCGGCTACGGCAATGACTAGGTGACTGTCTTTGGCAGACGCCAGCTCTAAATCGTCACTTCGCCGAATATCAAAGTAGTCTAATTCAAATCCTACCTTCGTTAAGGCTTCACCTGCCTTAGCGCATATGGTTGAGAAGTCGCGATCTCCATTCACAAGTAGCTGCTTTGTGTTTTTTAGACTCGCATAAATATGCGGGGCCTGTTCTCTATTTGCTTTGCTCAGAAAACCATTTCGCGAACTCATGGCAAGTCCATCATCTTCGCGCATCGTGGGCACCCCGATGATTTTTAATGGCATGCACAAGTCCATAGCCATTTTTCGTATAACAGCGAGTTGTTGAAAATCTTTTTCACCAAAAAAAGCCACATCTGGCTGGGTGATATTAAAGAGTTTGGCAACGACTGTGGTGACACCTGTAAAGTGGCCGGGTCGGTTGGCACCACAAAGAGGGCTCGTCAGATTTGGTACGGTAACCTTGGCGTGGGGCTCTAACCCTTCGGGATAGATTTCATCCCCCGTCGGCAGAAAAAGTAAGTTGGCACCTGCATCTACCAGCTTTTTCTTATCTTCTTTTAGGGTTCGTGGGTATTTGTCGAGATCTTCGTTGGCGCCAAACTGTAAAGGGTTTACAAAAATACTGACGACTACACTATCGCAGCGTTGTTTTGCCATTTCGACCAGGCGAATATGCCCCGCGTGTAAATTACCCATGGTTGGTACGAAGCCTATAGAGTGGCCGTGGCTTCGTTTATTGTCGAGTGCGACTCGAATATCTTCTATTGATTGGCAAACCTGCATTAATCAAATCCGTGTTCGTCTGAAGGGAAGGTGCCTGATGTGACTGCTGTGTGGTAGTTTTTCAGGGCATCTTGGATAGAATCGCTCTCAGCCATAAAGTTTTTCACGAAACGTGGTGGCCGATGGGGGCCGATGCCTAACATGTCGTGCAATACTAAAACTTGTCCGTCTGTATCTGAGCCAGCACCAATGCCAATCACAGGTATGTTCACCGCATCAGTAATGGCTTTACCTAGTTGTTTGGGTACACATTCGAGTAATAGCATGGCTGCACCTGCGGCTTCCAAGACTTTAGCATCAGCGATCATTTGATTAGCCGCCTCTGACTCTCTGCCCTGGACCTTGTACCCGCCTAGTTTGTTGACTGACTGTGGCAGTAGCCCTAGGTGTGCGCACACGGGGACACCCAGGCGGTCGAGTTGAATGATGGCATCAGTTAACCAGGCTTCACCTTCGAGTTTGACCAGGTGAGCCCCTGCGCGCATAAGCTTGGCAGCATTATCACAGGCTTGTTCCGCGGTGGCGTAGGACATGAAGGGCATGTCAGCCATGATGAGTGAATTCTGATTGCCTCGTGCTACGCCCTCTACATGATAGGTCATTTCATCAATGGTGACAGGTACCGTGCTGTCTTTGCCTTGCAGCACCATGCCTAATGAATCGCCGACTAGAATGACTTCGATGCCTGCGCTGCTCACTGAGTGGGCGAAGGTGGCGTCATAGGCCGTTAAACAAGCAAATTTGTCGCCGCTTTGCTTCATTGATCGTAGGTTGGAAAGAGTGACCTTGTTCATCAATGTAGATCCCTGTGTTGAGCCCCATAGCTCATCGATTAGTTTATCGTTAACAATTACATCGCATGGGACGGTTTTGGGTTGAAATAGTGTCGCCGGCTTTTGATATTCAAAATGTAGTCCACCAGCTGCTGATAGTCTGCGTCATTATTGACTAAATCAATTTCTGCCGCGTTTACGATCAAGAGTGGAGCGGCATCATAATAATGGAAAAAACTTAAATATGCCTCATTAAGACGCTCTAAGTACTGTTTGTCCATGCCCTGTTCAGAGGGAACGCCTCTTTTGTCAATCCGTTCCAGCAATACACGTGTCGGAGCTTGCAGGTAAATCACCAAGTCTGGTGTTGGTACGTCAATGGTTAGGTGTTGATACACCTGCTGGTAAAGTGATAATTCATCTTCATCCAGAGTGAGGCCTGCGAACAGGCAGTCTTTTTCAATGAGAAAGTCAGCAACACGAACGGGTTGAAATAGATCGCTTTGACGGATGCTCTGAATTTGTTGGGCACGCTGCATCAAAAAGAACAATTGTGTTTGAAACGCGGCTTGTCGCTGATTTTTATAGAAGCGAGTTAGAAAAGGGTTTTCTTCGGCTAACTCTAATAGCGTATCGTAGTTAAACGTTTCAGCTAGGCGCTTTGTTAGTGTGGTTTTACCTACGCCAATGGGGCCTTCGATGGCAATGTAACCTGGAGGTTGTAATGTTGTTGAGTCGTCGTTAACCAATTCGTTTGTCAATTGTTAGCCCATTGATCCATTAAAGTACTGATGCGTTTAATATCGGTGTGGGAAGTGCATGCTAAAAGTGCTTGCAACGTTTGTCCATCTGGCAACATCAAATTTTTGTTTAAATCAGCGAGAGGTAATAGTACGAAGTTTCTATTCTTCAGTTCTTTGTGAGGAATAGTTAGGCGCTCAGTGCAAACATCTTCATCACCATATAGCAGTATATCTATATCAAGTGTTCTTGCGCCCCAGCGCCCCTTTCGGATGCGACCTTGCTGATTTTCAATAGCTTGTAGGCAATCAAGCAGTTCTTCTGCGGGTAAGTGAGTGCTTATTTCTACAACAGCATTTAAATAAGAGGGTTGGTCTTGGGGGCCGATCGGTGTGCTTTTGTATAAATGTGATTGCTTATGTAAGTTAACATCATTGAGCTGATCGATGGCTGTTATGGCGTTTAATAACTGTAGCTGCGGATTTTCCAGATTGCTACCTAGGCCTAGGTAGCAGCGTGTCACTGAATTGGCGAGCGAGTTGGCGTTATTCATGGCGCAAATTTATTGAGCGCTTTTTTTAGGTTTACGTCGTCGTGGTTTGCGGCTAGGCTTTTCAGGTTCAAGAGCACTAACCATTTTGGCTTGCTCCTGTTCAGAAACGTCTTGATAGCGTGTCCACCAATCACCCAGTCCATCTAATTTTTCACCCGCCTGTTCGCGTAGCAAAATAAAGTCATAGCTGGCACGGAAGCGTCTATGTTCAAAATATTGCATGGCTCTTTTGCCTTTTCGCTTGGGTAATCGAAATTGCAGTTCCCATATTTCTTTGATGATCGCAGCAAAGCGGCGTGGAATAGAAGTATGTTGAGCTTGTCGTTCTAGAATTTTTCCACTTGCTTGATGAAATGCGGGAAATAATGGCATGCGTTGTTGCAGTTTTTCCATTTCTTCTCGCATGGGGTACCACAGCAAGGCAGCCAGTAAATATGCAGGCGTGACAGGTTTTTTATTTCGAATTCGCTGGTCTGTATTTTGGAAGGCATGTTCGAGCAAGGCTCTTGCATGGGGATGCTTTCTTTTAAGTAAGTCCTCACTTAATGGGAAAAGGTGCTGGAATAAATTAAATTCTCTTAAGCGTGTGAAATTCCCATGAGCATTTGCGGATAAAAATAGTTTTAGCATCTCATCAAATAAGCGAGCAGCGGGAATTTGCTGCAGCAAATCACCATATTCGTGAATAGGCGCTGCGCTACCTTTCGCGATCTTAAAATTTAGTTTAGAGGCAAACCTTACGGCTCTTAGCATCCTTACAGGGTCTTCTTTGTAGCGTTCTGCCGGGTTTCCAATAAGACGCAAGGTTTTAGTTTCTATATCGCGCAAGCCTTGCGCGAAGTCATAAATGGCAAAGTCTTCAATGTTGTAATACAGAGCGTTAATGGTGAAATCTCGCCGAATAGCATCTTCTTCAATAGACCCGTAAATGTTGTCACGAAGGATTAGACCCGTATCCGATGTTGCTGCGTGAGGATGTTCAGCTTGATTGCTGCTGCCACGGAAGGTGGCTACTTCAATCATATCTCTTCCGTAGAGTACGTGTACTAGCTTGAAACGTCTGCCGATGATCCGAGAATTACTGAAGAGCTTATGGATTTGCTCAGGGTGAGCATCAGTTGTTATATCAAAATCTTTTGGTTGTTGGCCAAGCAATAGATCACGTACGCCGCCACCGACTAAGTAGGCTTTGAAGCCCGCTTTTTTGAGACGGTATAAAACCTTTAGGGCATTTTCACTAATATCGTTTCGCGATATGGGGTGCTTATCTCTGGATACGGTTATCTGCTCCGCTTGTGGTGTAGGGCTTAGTCTATTCTTAATCCAGTTCAGCATTTAGTAAGTAATCGCGGTATTTGTATCGGTGGGTTTGTTGGGGCTTATTGATGGGCTGGTAGCTTAAAAGTATAAGGGAAAGGGGGCAACCCTTTCCCATCATAATGGGGGAATTGTTACTATTTTTGTTATTCTTTTTATTGTTGAGCAATATTGCTTAGCTATCCTTGCTAAGTGTGCAGGAGTACCTGCGTTATATGAGCCATTAGAGCTAGAGCCTAGGCCAATCTAACTGAGTTCATTCGCCTTAGCATGATCATAATTAGTGCTACGGTCTCTAGAATCTTTGCTGCTTTAGCAGTTCTTATAATCTCTAGTTACTTTTCACACCTTCTCTATGATATCGCCTAGAGCTTTCACTCCCTTTTATTATCTATCTTGTTCAATTATCGTTCTTATTTATCGCTTACCGATCTTTTTTATTATTGTTACTCACACTTATTGTTTTTATCTGTGAGTGACAGTAAAGCACAATATATACAGCAATGACTGGGCCAAGTTTTTTCAAATATCGAAGAATCAATGAGTTACGTTGACTATGTTAGGAGACTGTTGAGATGGACGGTCCGCTTTTAGGGATAAACGTTACTTATGTCGACATCTTAATGTTACGACATGTTAACCGGTAACAGATCTTTGACGCATTTTGCTTGGTCATGTCAAAGTCACGCCAGAGATTTGGTGTGACTTGTTTGGAGGTAAGCTTTCTAGAACTTAATTTTCTAAAATTGAACCTTGGACTTTCTGGGTATGCCAAGACGTTGTCTTCGCTCCCAAAGGCACTTTCGGCTTATGCCAAGTTTCTGAGCTAATTCGGTTTCCGTCATTTGATCCTGATGCTCTAGTACAAAGTGCTGAAAGTAATCCTCAAGGGATAGGTCTTCAGCTGATTCTGGAGCGGGGGGTATTGCTGTATTTAATGGGCTGGCTTGTTGTTTCGGTGTAGCTGCTATTGATGTCACCGCCATTGTTTGCTGTTGCGAGTAGTCTATGGCTAAAAGCTCTGGTGTGATTTGTTCATCTTCATTAAGAATAACTGCCCGCTCGATAGCATTTTCAAGTTCTCGGACGTTACCTGGCCAAGTGTATTTGTTAATGGCTTGTCTCGCTTCAGGTCCAAGAAACATCTGGCTTTTGCCTAGTTTTTTGGTGAGGCTGTTTAATAGCTGATCCGCCAATTCGAGAATATCACTGCCGCGTTCCCTCAATGGGGGGATCTTAAGCTCTAGCACGTTGAGGCGGTAGTAGAGGTCTTCTCTAAATCCACCATCCTGAGCAAGTTGCTTCAGGTTTCGGTGAGTGGCGGCGATCAGCCTAATATTGACTTTTTTCGATTGCACCGAACCGACACGTCGTATCTCACCCTCTTGTAGTGCTCGTAGCAATCTGGCTTGGGCTTCTAGGGGTAATTCTCCAATTTCATCCAGGAATAGAGTGCCTCCATCAGCCGCTTCAACTAAGCCATGGCGGCTTGCTGCTGCTCCTGTGAACGCACCTTTTTCATGTCCAAATAATTCAGATTCAATGAGACTCTCAGGAATGGCTGCACAGTTTACTGAAATCATCGGTGCATTGGCTCGTGCACTTTTTTCATGCAGGGCTCTTGCGGCAAGTTCCTTACCAGTTCCGGATTCTCCGAGGATCAATACTGTCGTATCCAGCGCAGCCACCTTATTGATACGGTTAAAAACTTCCTGCATGGCAGGGCAGTTGCCGATCATGCCAGTAACGGGATGGTCGCTGGCAATTTGAGATTTCAATACGGCATTTTGTCTGACCAGGGTGCCTTCCTTGAGGATTCGGTTCACTGACATTAGCATTTCATCGTGATCAAAGGGTTTGGCGATATAATCCACCGCCCCCATCTTCATCGAGTCCACGGCGGAGCGCAGGCTGGCGTAACTTGTCATGATGAGTACAGGAACGCCTTCGGCTTTGTGGATCAGGTCAGTCCCCTGAGCGCCGGGAAGGCGAAGGTCGCTGATGATTAAGTCGAAATCTGTCACGTCATGCTGTTCCAGGGCTTCCTGTACTGAGCTGGCTTCACTAACCCCATACTCATTGCGCTCTAGTAGGCGTCTCAGGGCTGAACGAATTATGCTTTCATCTTCAACGATCAGTATTTGGCTCATAGGTATAATTAACCTGGTCCTGTATTAGTGGGCGTCGACAGCTTGCTGTATGTATCTCGGAAGCGTAATGATAACCCTTGTTCCTGTGCCGCTTGAAGGGTTGACAGGGCTTTCTATGGTAATTTTTCCGTAATGTTCTTCAATTATACGGTATACCAGCGCTAGACCGAGTCCTGTGCCTTTGCCTGGGTCCTTTGTGGTGAAAAAGGGTTCAAATACTTGTTCTTGGATATCCCTAGGTATGCCGCAGCCTTCATCTACGATGGCAACCGTTACTGTATGATCTGATGCGGTGGTTTCTGTAATGATGGCTTTCTCATTGGCCGATGCATCATTGGCGTTGCTAATCAGATTTACGAAAACTTGTAATAGACGTTGAGGGTCGCCACTGACTGCTAACTCGGCATCACAAAGGTTTTGAAAGTCTAGTTGTTTATGTTTGCTTTTTAGCTGAATTAAGTTGATGGCTTCTTGAATAGTGTTGTGTAAATTTACTGCCGAATGAGTGTCTAAACCT
>Ga0105352_1000925_pt1 | contig 16562 bp, 12 predicted proteins | sample EN8Hudsemesocosm_FD_83507 | JGI IMG/M metagenome (GOLD analysis project Ga0105352, IMG submission 83507) | Methane-oxidizing microbial communities from mesocosms in the Hudson Canyon - EN8B Hudson Canyon | ecosystem: Environmental > Aquatic > Marine > Cold seeps | place: Hudson Canyon...
AGTCATTTACGACGAGAAATATCAAATAACATAGAGCGTGATAACTCCTTACTTGAAGAACGAGCACAAATTATTGAATCGTTAGATTCATTATTTAATTCCTTAGAAGAAAACTCTATTGGTCAGCGAGATGCCGTGGAACAGCTTGTGAGTTCATCTTCAAGTATGTTGAAAGATGTGGGGAGTCACTTTACACAGCATATTGAGTCTGAGGTTGATAAGTTAATTGTAATATCTGATCACTTTTCTGGTAGCGCTGTTGAAATGGCAAGTTTAGGTGATGCGTTTAGTCATTCTGTCGAACTCTTCAATCAATCTACAGGCTGCTTGATTGAAAACCTTGTTCGTATAGAGGAGTCATTAAATACATCAACGAATAAGAGTGATGAACAAATGGCTTATTACGTTGCCCAAGCACGGGATATTATTGATCACAGTATGTCTTCTCAACAAGGAATCATTAACCAATTGAGCCAGTTAGATACCAAAAGCAAAAAGAAATTAGCTAGTGCTGAGGCTGTGTAATGGAAGAACTTGAAGATAGCCTTTCGGGTGAGCCACCTATTTGGGCAATTTTTGGCGATTTAATGTCGGGGCTTGTCGGGGTATTTGTACTACTCTTGGTTTGGGCTTTAGGTTTTCAGTTGGAGATTGCGCAATCACTCGAAGAGGAGGTTGCTAAACGCCAAGCAGAAGAGCAGCGGCGGATCGCACTGGAGGAAGCATTATCTGACCCTTTAGCAACGGGGCGAGTCACTTTACAGGATGGACGTATTGGCATAAGTGGTAGTGTTCTCTTCTCTTCAAATTCCGACCAACTACAACCTCTTGGACGCGAGCTACTTAAAACATTGGTTACACCACTTACCGTTTATCTTAATGATCGTGAGCAGTTGTTGATGGTAAGTGGTTTTACGGATGATCTGCCTATTCAGAAAGGAAATAACCGTTATCAAGATAATTGGGAACTTTCAGCGCAAAGGGCATTAACGGTCACTCGTACACTGATCGAAGAGGGGATGCCCGACTCAATGGTTTTTGCTGCAGCATTTGGAGCACAAAACCCAACTGTATCGAATGAAAGCGCTCAAGGGCGATCGAAAAATCGGCGCGTTGAAATGGCGCCAGTCCCTATAGTTTCTAATTCTTTGGATGCAGCTAGAAATGACTGAAGGAGAGGGCGTTGATTGTGGTGATCAAATCGCTTTGATTATAGAAAATGGCGACAATCGCTTTGATGAAAATCGTTTTAAGTACATATCATCGATGTATGAGCGGGGCATGAAACAAAGGTCTTCTGTTTCTTTAATTCTGATGTCAAAAGTACAAACATTGCTTGTTAGTTATCAATCTGACTTATCATTGGCCGAAGAAAGTTCAATGGCGCAGGCGCGTCGTATAAAGATGAGCTTTCCTGAGTCAAGTAATGAGGTTGATCTACTCGGTGAAAATTATAACGTCAAAGCGCTAATTAAAATTGAGGAACGTTTTATTCGTGCTAGCGGAGTAGGTGTTTTAGGTACACTTACAAATATATTACTCCAAGAAGGTGAGTTTGTTGACAGTCAAAGTAATCCTTCGTTTCTTGAACTACTTCAAAGTCAAGAAAATGAAGTTGTCAAAGAGTTTTCAGGCAATGAAACTTGTACGCGCCCTAAAAAAAGAGAACTTAAGTCAACACGCATATTTAGGGAGTCTCAAGAAAAACTTAATTCAGAAAAATTAGTAAGGCAAGCGATTAAAGAAGGCCCAGATAACCCTGGGCCTATCAACCCTCATATGCTTGCAATACGCTCGTTATCAACAATGCAATCGCTTTCACCAAAATATCTTAAGCGATTTTTATCTTATATAGACACAGTGTTTTGGCTTGAGCAAGCGAGTGAAGACCTTAAGCCTAAAACAGAAAGTAAACGTACTTTAACTGGTAAATCTAAAAGTTAATTGGATTTACTCCGCTTCAATTGTTTCTGTAATGACCTTTTGGAATTTCCCTTCTACGAACGAGTGAAGGTCAATCTTATTCTTGTGCTGGTGTGCAATACGAAGTTTATTATGGCGCTTGGTTCTTTGTTTTAGCGTTATAATATTTGTTAATAATGGCTGGAAAGAGTCATAATATTCGTCAGTTATCGTCATTGCCCCTGCAGATAAGGTTACAAAATCAAAAAACCGGTCATCGCCAAAACGATCAGTACTTTGAATGCCACCAAGTTCTTGATCTTCTTTAGTGTAAAAACCTACCACTTTATGATTGAACTCTGTAAATAAAGAGCTTAGAACGTCTTTCCAATTTTCATCTTTAATTATCGCAACAAAATCATCACCACCAATGTGTCCTGCAAAATCAGTTTCACTATTAATATGCTTTCGTAATAAATCTGCAAAGATGATTAATAATTCATCACCTTTTGTATGGCTGTAATGATTATTAAAAGGCTTAAAGTTTGTGAGGTCTAAAAGGACTATAGTGAAATCGCTATTTTTAGTTAATAGTTCATTTACACAGTCACCTAAGGGGATATTGCCTGGGAGCATGGTTAGCAAGTTAGCATGACGGTCTGGTTCTGTACGTAACTGTGTGATCCTTCTCAGTAGGTCCATCGCTGTGCCAATGCCTAAATATTTATTTTGACTGGTAATGACAAAATCATGCTCAGCATGAATGCGCGCCTTAGCCGTTACTAGGCGACTCACTTGTTCTAAGCGTAAATGAGAATCGATGTTTAAAAAATCGCTATCCATCTCGCTCGAAATTGGCTTGTTGATTAAAACATCTCTTCGCTGGCGGGTACTTAACTTCGCTAAGAACGATGTTCGATGTACCATACCAACAACTTTGTTCTTATTAGATACAGCTAGCGAACTCAGGAAGACTTTCTCTTCAAATATTTTTAATACATCTTTGATTAAAATATCTGAATCAACGCTCTCCTTTGATACAACTAAATCACACGCTAAATTGATGTTTTGTGACGCCTGTGCGTCACTTGTATTAGAAATGAAAGTATCTAAGTTTGGACGTAAGGGGGAAAGTTCAGGGCGTTGTATTAAATAGCCTTGTACTATAGCGACCCCTAGATGTTTAAGGGTTTCAAGCTCGGCTTGCGTCTCAACACCTTCAGCAATAATTGTTGAATCAACAGAGCGAGCAATGGCTATAATTTCGCGAACAACATCTTGTTTTGCTGTACTGCCGTTTATGTTTTTAATAAAACGACGGTCTATTTTAACGTAATCAGGCTGTAGTTCTGACCACAAGACTTGTGAAGTCTCCATAGAGCCTAAGTTATCAAGGGCTATTTCAAAGCCTTGTTCTTGGAAAAAGTGAGCAGCAATAATTAACTCATTTATATTCTTACACGCACTACGTTCGTCAATTTCTAAAACGATTCTTGATGGCGGTATTTCGTTCTTAGTAATGAGAGCACCGACTTGCTCTTTTAATTTACCGCTACTGGCAATGAGCATTTCATTTGTTAGGTTAACAAAGAGTTTGTTTTCTAGCTGCAGTTGCTCAAAACATAAGGCAGCATTGTGTAAGCAAAGAAGATCGAAAGGCTTTAGCACGCCGGCCTGAGCCGCAGAGTCAAATAATGAGGGGGCATCTTCACAAGGTCCATTTGAAGGCCCGCGCGTAAATGCCTCCCAACCAAGCAACTCAGTACTATCAATATTTACAATAGGTTGAAACCAACTAGTAATATTTTGTTCTTTTAAAATTTCTTTAACTGCTTGTGTTTTTTTCATGAGGCTTTTAAGAGCTCTTTAGTCGATAGGCTTAAGTTTTTTGAAGTGCCAACTTAATACTAGCAAACATTTTGAGAGATCAAATTTCTTTTGCCTATTTTGTAGGAAAATTACGAATTATCTTTAGAATTGGAGAGCTTATATGAGGGTGATAGGGCTAGGGTGATAGGGCGTTCTCGGTTAGGTAGAAAATTACAAAAGAGTTATGAGGAAGGCTAAGAAGTCAGTTTACTAAGGTAGTTACACAGGCAGAGATGCATACTCCCTGTGTAATCATAAATTCGATATGACTAATTAAATCCTATTACGTATTATTTAAAAATATAAGCTTTACCTGAGTGGGTTTTAGTAATTCCTGTTTCAGTGTTGGAAAACCCATTCGCACCTATTGCAAATACACTTTCAAATAACGCGATGCTTGAACCAAAACGTGCATTCATTTGTTTGTTTTCAGTGGTTACTGTTGAATCTATGCTCTCGAATGAAATGATAGAGCTTGGTTGTATCTCTTTTTCACTCACCTCATAGGTGTATGCTTGGCCTAATGAATTGGTATTCGATGTAAATGGAGAGCCTATAACTAAGTTGCCATCATTAAATTTCATATCATAACCAAATTGCGCACCGGCCTGAGGCTCGTCGGCTTTAATATAGACAAACTCAGTCCAGCTATCTGAGGAATCATTATAATAGCCATACACCGCGCCGGAGTTTTCTAGACTATTATCTCCTTTTTCTCTATTGAGCGCTTTGCCCGCGCTATCTTCTTTACTTGCGCCAATAAATATTGTTGTCGGGCTTAGCGCTACAGAAGCGCCAAATGCATCGCCTTCGTCACTATTAGTTGCTGTTAAAGATGCAGATAACTCCCAAGAAGCAGAAGTGGGTGAAAATAAATATGCAGCCCCTTTTCCATTATTTTCGCCAGGAGCACCTATTAATATAAAATCATTATGCATAGAAAGTGCGCTTCCAAAATTGCCACCTTCAGTGGGAGTGCTTGATTTTAAGGTAGTAGTATAATTCCATGTATCTATTTCGGAGTCATACCTATATACATAAACGACTCCTGAGCTGACTTTTGTTGTTATCTCGTCGATTACAGTTGAGTTTTGTTTTTGAGGGGCCGCTACTAATAATATATTACCTTTTAAAAGTACTTTTTGACCAAAGCCAATATTGCCGTTATCTGCTCCTATTATATCCGCTGGTTGTTTAATGAAAACTATTTGTTTCCACCTATTAGCAGCATCCTCATTATTTTTAAACAAGTAAACAGCACCTGAAGACTCTGAAGCGTTATTGATTTCTGCAAAGCTATTGTCATTTACTTCATCACCTATTTCATCTTTCCAGGGGTAGATACCACGGCTAGAGCTGTCTTCACCTACAGCTGAAACAGCGAAAAAACCATCAGATAAAGAAACAGAGTATCCAAAATTATCACCCGAATCTGGGTTGGCTGCTTTAATTAAATCGGTAATGCTCCACTCATTATTGGGTGATTGTTCATACAGGTATACCGAGCCAGAGTCGTTAATATTAGTATTATCATGATGCACGCCAACTGCTATACCAAGTGTACTTGTCTCTAGGGTGTTTCCTAAGCTAATGGCATGACCTAGCTCATCACCGGCTGAGCTTATATCACTAGTTAATTCAATAGGCGTGACGGATAAATCTTCAAACTGGTTTCGTGTTATTTCTATTGTATAACTTAGACTCCTAGTTTTATTTTCTGTTTTTTGTGTTGTTGTAAGGTTTCCTGCTGTATCTGTCTCGAATACTGGAACACATTCATTCCCATCCTGAATACTTTGTAATATTGCAAACTTTGCATTAACTATAATTTTTACATTTGTCGTTTTTTCAGATAAGTTAATTGTTGAATCTGAATCTGAATCTGAATCTGAAATGTCATCACTTATTTTAATAACTATAGCAGTTAGCTCTCGGACACCCGGTTTAGGTCTACTATTAAAAGATTCAATATCAGTTATGATTGGCGTGATAACCACAGAATTAATTAAATGATCAACTTTCGCTTCATACTTGTAGATATCATGTTTGAAAGAGTCTTGAGTATTGTCCTCTAAGGTGTAAGTTGGTGATGTATCAGTGATATTGATATCCGTTAATAAGGCTTCTTGAGGTAAATCCACATCACAGCTGATTTCTTCTGGGGTGATATAGTCTTCAGGTACGCTAAGTGGGTTATCGCGACTGCAACCAACTAACAATAAAATAGTTAGACCAATAGTTGGATAAAACAAAGTTTTTAGAAAAGCAGGCATGAATTTATGGTTCCTTTTGATGCACAGCATAGATTTATAACTTGATTATACGTACTTATTTATGCGACAAGATTGATACTCGACACATTTTAAAGAATCAATGAGCGATTAGAGTGTAAGAAATTATTACTATATTTGTAAATATGCTGATCTCACCTGCTTATTTTGATTCTTACCTTTAGACAGATGTATGAGGAAGCTAAAGTACTTGTCGTGCTACCCAGAGTAAACCCATACTTTTGTAAGCCAACTTTTATTGGTGGCTAGTTTTCTACCGTCTTCAAGTTATCAGTTATCATTATTAGATGGCAGGTGTCGTAGTTGGTAAGCGTAGGTCGATTTAAATCAGCAAACTATGCTTTTAGTCAGAATTTATTGATCGAAATAATAAATAACCTACACCTAGATGGGTGCGTTACCGCTTCGGTAAGATTTCCTCTATATCAAACAGATGATCATAAAGAAGGTGGTGGCTTGGGCTTAAGTTGTAGCTGTTTCTAGCTGTTTAATATGTTTTTTGCTTCTATTTTGTCTTTCATGAGACTTTTTTCAAAATATAGACTAGTTTAATTAAAGTAATAATATCTTAAATTATAATTCAATAAACGAATGAACAGGAGCTTTAGATTAGAATGGGGCAATATTTTGAGCGAAATTTTTATGCCGATCATTTGGTAGAAATAAATAAAACAAACCCTGTTATCACTACACAAGATATCTGTAGCAGTTTAGGGGCAACCGTCATCCCTAAAGGGACTAATGTAACAGAAGATGTCGCTAATAAAATTGCAAAATTCAAGTTAGATTTACCGATTGAGTTACAGGTTAATTTGGCAATTAAAATATCGCCGAATGAACTCTTTAATGACATTAAAGAGATGCAAACTAAAACATTTGGTTCCTCCAGTACTCTGACTGTGACTAAAGAACTAATTCGACAATGCGGTTTGCTTAATGCCTTCCCTTTAGTGTCTCAAAAACTTACGGTGTTTGAAGAGCGAATGCCTCTTAAGTATTCAGATACTCAAGGTGTCGCTTGTTTTGCTGTTCTGATCGCATTAAAGCTCGGCTTGAGCACTATATCAGTTGAAACAATTTTTGCTTCAGCGCAAATGCATGATGCGGGATTTTTAAATATAGACCCCGAGACTTCTTTAAACCTTGACTCGTTAACGGAAGATGAAAAGCGTGCGCTATATAAAGAACAACTTACTTTAGGTAAACGCTTCTTAGATCAAGTACCTAATTTACCAAAATCAGTTGGTATGTCTGTATTAACTCATCAAGAGCGAAAAGATGGTTCGGGATGGCCAGAAGGTATTATTGGTGATCAAAACACAATCGAAAGTCAGGTAGTCGGCTTAGCGGTGCTACTTAATGACGCTTTTTCACGTAACCTGAAACCAAGAGGGTTTGATAGTTCTTATTTAATTCCTGTAATTGAGGTTCAAAGTGAAAGTTTTAATATGGACGTATATAACGCAGCGGTAGAAATTTTAAGACAAGGCGCACATAAAACTTCTCAAGTAATACCTTATGAATTTATGCCGTCCTTGGCTAATTACCTGGTTGTACTTCAGCGTACTTTGATTCATTGGTTTGAATTAGCTAAGAGTTGTTCAAAAGACATGCATGAAGTGCAAAACACAGAAGGCGAAGATCGTTCATTATTACTAATATCCAGCTTAGAAAAACTTTACAATAATTCTGGAATTTTGGAAGAGGGGTTTAGAATTTGGCTATCTGATGTGGCCGGCAGTATGAAACCGGAAGAGTGTACTGAAGTTGAGTTAGTGGCGCTTACATTTGAGTCAATACTTCAAAAGCTTAAATGTTTACAGTGGTCTATGCGAGAGAGTGCAAAACGCTTAGGGGATGAATGGGTAACACGTTGTGATGAACTGGCTGTACTGTTATATAGTTTGCCGAGTGACCACTTTGAAGCCTTTGATAAATACGATTGCTTCGACGGTTAATGTTATTTAGTTGGGCTTAGTCGTTGTGCAGTTTCTATTGTTGCTCGGATCAGCATGTCCGTGTTTCCTGCTTCAAAAGCGCTGTGGCCAGCGTCTTGAATTATATGCAGCCCTGCTTCTAACCAGTGATTATTTAATTCAAAAGCATTGTCTAAAGGGCAGACCACATCATATCGACCATGAACAATGACGCCGGGTATATGTGAGATTTTATGCATGTTATTAATAATTTGATTTTCTTCAATAAAACTTTCATTTATGAAATAGTGGCATTCAATTCGTGCCATGGCTAGAGCGGTTTGAGGGTGTGTAAAGTGATCCTTGATGTTCTTGTTTGGTTTTAGCGTAGAGCACGATCCTTCCCAACTGGACCAGGCTTTTGCAGCAGCCATTTGTTTAAGTTCATTTTCTGAAGTTAGCAATTCATAATATGCTGTTATGAAGTTATCTTGTTGGTCTACAGGGATCTGGCTTATAAAATGTTGCCATTCATCTGGAAAAATACGGCTGGCACCTTCTTGATAAAACCAGTGTAAATCACTTTTTCGACACAAAAATATGCCCCTTAGAATTAATTCTGAAACATTTTCTGGGTAAGTTTGTGCATAAAGTAAGCTGAGTGTTGAACCCCATGAGCCACCAAATAAAACCCATGCATCAATATTAAGATGAAGACGAATTTTTTCAATATCTTCTATTAAGTCTTGCGTTGTATTGTTTGTTAACTCAGCATGCGGCGTGCTTTTTCCGGCCCCTCGCTGGTCGAAGATAATGATTCTATATAGTTCAGGGTCAAAAAAGCAACGTGATTTATGGTCGCAGCCTCCACCTGGGCCACCATGAATAAATAATACCGGAATGCCTGTGGGGTTGCCTGACTCTTCAAGATAAAGTGTGTGTAATTCACTAACAGCTAAGTGATGTTCTTGATAGGTTTTAATGTCTGGGTAGAGTGTATGCATCGTTTATGACTTCATAATGGGGTGATTAGTATAGTATTCATTTTAGCTTTGTATTTTTCAAGGTCTATGAGGTACTTAAGCTAGTTTCATTCTGAGAAGTGGGGCAAAAACTATTTTGGAATGTGAAAATGAAGGGGAGGTGTGTTTGCGTACCAAAAAGCTTAATGTCTGATTTTGGTACGCTTGAATAACTTAGATTAACTCTCCGCTTGAGTTTTAGCGAGTCGTTTTTCTTCTAGTAAGGTTGTTCCCATATCTGGAGACATAACAGCTTTCTCCAACTCTTCAAACTCTTCGATAATGAGTGCACCTAAAATATGTAAGTCAGGAAGAAAGTCTGAAGCGCCTATAATACCAAAATCAAGCTTACCATTATAAGAAAACATCGTTACGTTGAGTCTGTGCCCCGGACCTAGTGTACTTACGGGATACCAACCATCTAATTGAGCGCCTTCTAGATAGAGAGGTTTTCTTGGCCCTGGTACGTTAGAAACGATTGTGTGGGATAACGCAGGTACTGCAGTGGATATATTAACGGTATCAATCAGCTGTGCAATGCCGTTTGTAACCAATGAGTATGCTTGGATACTTTGAGCTGGAGAATCATCTATTTGATTTCGAACAGCCTGCAACGAAGTGCCTATCTCTCTAAGGCGAATGATAGGGTCATCTGTTTTTGGTGATAATGTCGTAGCGACTAAGCCTATTTGATTACCACCAACTTTAGCATCTTCCTTGCGTAAGCTAACGGGCATCGTAATTGTTAGGGTTGAATCTAATGGGTGGCCGATGTACTCAAGGTAGCGGTGCAATGCGCCATCCAGGCATGTTAAAGCAATATGGTTTAACGTATTTCGCGTGATTTTTCGTAGATGATTAACACGATCCATCGGTAAGTATGAGGTTGTAAAGGTGCGTTTGGAGGTGACGTTACCTGTTAATGGCGTAGCTGCAGCAGTGAAAGGCAAAGAAATAGCGTTTTTAGTTAGGCCAGCTGCTTCTAGGCATAATTGTGTTGATATGCGCGTAAGACCGTATACACCTTTTATGTTACTTGTTGCAGTAGACATTACCTTATCAAGCAGTGTCGGTTTTTTACGCCCTGACTTTTTATTGTATGGGTTATCAGTCATTGCAAAAAATGGAGGTAAACCTTTTTTGGATACTTCATCAGCTAACGTGCGTTCCATAATTTTACCAGCAGAAATACCATCTAATAAACTATGATGAAAACTGAAGTAAATAGCAAAACGGTCGTTGGATAGCCCATCTATAAAATAACATCGCCATAAAGGTTTGGATAAATCCAATCTTGGTTCATGCAGTTTGGATACTAGGGTATTTAATTCATCCCGTGTTCCTTCTTTTAAGGATAAAAAGGACACGTGTTCTTTGGCTTTGAAATTTAGCGATTCTTCCCAATAGGGGGCTAAAGGATTATTCGCATTTAATATCAAATTATAAGGAGCGCAGGCAGTATCTATTTTGACCCACTGGTTAAATAGATTTTTGGCAAAGTTTTTAGCTGCGCGCTTTGGTTTTATAAAGGTTTGTAAACCTGCTATATGCTTTGGACTTTCATCCGTTTCTGTAATTAAAAATCCATTATCGACGACTGAGAGAGGACGTTTATTTGCCATTTTCAATGCTTCCTGTGCTGCAAGTTAATTCACCATATTTATGGTGGCGTATGGTGTCAGATCTGTTTTTGAAAGTCGATCTTATAAAAATATAAAATGTTCGAATTTACGAGAGTTTACCTTTCATATTGCAATTATGAGCTCTGCCTTAATACAGCTTTAAAAGTATAGTAGGCGTAAAAATTTTGTGACTAATTATTTGCACATATTTATCGTATCAAAGGTGTTTTATAAAATAGTTATTATTTAAAGGTAGATGCAAAAGTTTATATTATGAACGTTTAAAAATTGAGTTGAATTGTAATGGGCAGACGAATAAGCTTAGCGCCTTAATTTTTATAGGTGTATTTATGTCGGAAAAGAAGTCTGAAGAAGAGCAGGGAGGAGGTTTTATTCATAAATCTTACCACCTTTTATTTGTGATATATGCGCCTCTAGCGCTTATCTCTATTGCTTTAAATGTGTTCTCTGATAAATACATTAATTATGTTTATATGACGGCATTCTTGGCTTCAGGTTTATCGGTAATTCTCGCAGTATTTATGTGGATCTTATTTTTTAAACATCGCGACCTTATTCAGAAAGAGCGTAAAGCAAATCTTCCTTATTTAATTCGTCACCAATTTATTTTATTGTATTTACCCATTGCTTTTTCATCGATGGGTCTGTGTTCTTATTATGTTTACGATAAATATGTTAAAACAGTCGAGATTTATGACCAAACAGCCCTAACCAAAGTAACGTTGATGCTACCTATTGAAAACAAACTTGGAAAAAAGCTAGAGGATATTCCGCAAATAAAATTAGCTTTGGGTAACTTTTTTATCAACCGTCCAAGTATTTCGGATAAATACCATTTTAATATAGTCGACCATAAAAATAGTTATGATACCGGCTTTGAAGAACTTGTATTGGCGCAATTAAAACAAGGTGTTGATTATTTTGTGTGTGTTTACAGTGACGTCTGTGCTTCACTCTCGAAAAATATGGAGGTATTGGCTGCTAAGGCTGGGATAGAAGAGGAGTTGCCAATTATCATTACAACTTTGTCTTCAGCGATGGATATGCCCCTAGCAAAAAATAAATTTTATCGTTTTTTTGTCCGCAATCGTGAAGATGCTCAAACACTATCAAAGTATGCTTTTGATAAATCAATAACAAGTGCATCATTTATTGCGACGAGTGACCGTTTTGGAGAAGATGCGGTAAGAGAATTTAAAAAGAGCTGGGAAGATTTTGGCGGCACCTTTCATGAAGGGATATATATAGACCCTTTATTTTCGGAAGAAATTGCTAGTAATAAAGTATTAGATAATCAAGAGAAATTTGAAGGATTAGAAGCTGTCTTTATTGCATTATACGAACCTATCACAAAAGGGTTACCTACATTATCAAAGAATAAAACCCTATTATTTAGTGCTAGTTATCAATATCAGCAATTAGAAAAATTGAAATCATTGGGCGCGAACATGCAAAATATAGTTGTGTCGACCCCTCAATATAAACTTGAGGATGAGCGCTTATTTAATACAGCGGGAAACTTTGTATACTCAACCTTAAATAGGCTGATAGATGTTGATCAAAACTTGGTAGATGGGGAGTCATTTCATGATGCGTGGATTACGTCCGACGAGCCGGTATATCTTGATTTTGTACAGGATGGTGAAAACGACTTTAGTGTCTCAATGGGTGCAAAACGTTTCATAGACTTGTGAATTCTTAAAAAGCAACGTTTTTATGATGAATTACTTTGAGGCTAAAACATGGCAGGTAGTAGTTTTTTTGCATTGTTAGATGATATCGCAACAGTATTAGATGATGTTGCGCTTATGAGTAAGGTTGCCGCAAAGAAAACGGCGGGAGTATTAGGTGATGATTTAGCATTAAATGCTCAGCAGGTTAGTGGGGTAAAAGCCGATAGAGAGCTGCCAGTTGTGTGGTCTGTGGCTAAAGGCTCATTTATCAATAAGCTTATATTAGTGCCCTTAGCTTTAATAACCAGCGCATTAGTGCCTCAACTAATTTCGCCGTTATTAATTGTGGGTGGTTTGTATTTGTGTTTCGAGGGGGTAGAAAAAATTTGGCACAGTTTATTTCATTCAAGCCAAAAGCTCGAACGCCAAGCGTCGCTACATATGGCCTTAGCCAATGAAAATATTGACCTGCTAGAGTTTGAGAAAACAAAAATCAAGGGTGCTATTCGTACAGATTTTGTGCTTTCAGCAGAGATAATTGTAATAGCGCTTGGTACCGTTTCTAGTGAAGCTATAGGTATTCAAACACTTGTGGTAAGTCTAATTGCCATGATGATGACGATAGGGGTTTACGGTGCCGTTGCCGTGATTGTAAAACTGGATGATATGGGTTTGCACTTATTAGAAGTTAACCCTAGTGGTTACGTCAATAGAGTTAAAAATCACATTGGGCAATTGATACTAGCTTTCTGTCCACTTCTAATGAAAAGCTTGTCTATAATTGGAACGCTGGCAATGTTTCTTGTTGGTGGTGGCATTATTGTTCATGGTGTTGAGCCTTTGCATCATTATGTTGAAATAATAACTGCAGCACAAAGCTACCCATTAATCCTAGCGTCTATACTGAACTTAACTATTGGTTCTATTTCTGGTATGGCTCTATTAGCAGCTTTAAAGCTTAGTCGAGTGATAGCAATCAAATTTAAAAAATGATTGGGGAAAAGTTATTTTATAGAATCTTCTGGAAGAGTACATTCTTCACGTTGGGGTGAAGAGTGGCAGCGAATTTTCCAAAGCATGGATAGCGCCTTAGGATTAAATTTGTTTTGAGCTTTAAGGGTCAGACGGACATCTTTATATAGATGTTCTAGTTCGTCTTTTGTTTCTTGGCTGGTTTTTATCCAGTACTTATGTGGAATTTCTTGCTCTGCAACTTTGATTACGTTAATTATATTGCCAAGTCGTCCAACCATATACTTACGTACTTTTTGACCAAACTTGTCTGGGAATTCAGATGTTCTGGCAATTGCCTGAATCATGCCATAAAAAAGTCTGATGTCTAAAATACCCCCATCATTCCCTAAGCCTCGATATAGTTCAAATGCGTTATAGGCTAATGCGGGCATTAAAACGATATCAACTTTACCTTGTTCAAAATAGTGATGAAAATTTGAAAGGCTCGTGGATACAGGGGTAGCGTGTGAGAGTTCAGCGAAGGTTTTTGTTTGTATGTCGCCATTCAATATAGCGATCTTTTTTCCAATAAACTTATCGATGCCGTTAATTTTTCTATCATTTACGAAAGCAAACATCGAGCCTACAGGGAGTGATGCAATCATCTCATACTCGCCAGAGGTCATTACTTTGTTTGCTTTTGGTGATGAAATGGCAGCAATGGCTTTCTTTAGTTTTTTTTCTGATGTAATACCGCCAATTGCATCGAGAGTACCTGCAAAAGGCACAAAATCACGAGAAAGAATTGCTGTCACAATAGCGATATCGCATTTTCCTGATGCTAAATCCTTAGCAGCGGCATTCTCATCTTCATAAGGTATAAATTTTAGATTAACTCCCCATGATAATGCTTTAGGAATAAGGTCAGAAAAAAATGCTACAACAGGGCCATTTTTACCAACAGGGTCCCATGTGCATGCTATTTTTTTTTCTAGTTCAATACTTGTTGAGTTGGTACTAATTGAAAGTAAGACCAGCAGGAGTGTTAATTTAAATCGCATATATTCCATTGCTCTATTATTTGTGCTCGTTTGGGTCTGAGCTACTGTTTATTAATTATCTAATACAATGCATGTGAAAAGTAGTCAGATTTCTCAGTAAGCCTTATATTATTAAGTTGTGTTGTTGAAGCAAAACGTATGTCACACCTATTATTAAAAGAACTTAACAATGTTGGAATAAAAGTATATGTTGGCGTCCTTTGAATAAATTTATCTTTTGTATTGAGCCTATGTAAATTACGGCTTTTTATTTACATGGAAGGCTGTATAAATGAAAGAGTTTGGAGTTGTTATAAAGTTCAAGTGTGTCTTATGCTTGGTTTGTCTTTTGTTGGTTAGTCACTTTTCTTTTGCCGACACTCCTTCTAAAAAACTGGACTTTATTGGTGGCGGGTATGTTGATGGTGAATATCGATGTTATTCGGAGCCGTGCTTTAGTCTTCATAAAGGAAAAGGAGCGGCCTCGGCTAGAGTCAGGCCCTTTGAAGTTAGAGAGTGGCTACCAAGGCAGGGGGGGCAATGGGCGTGTCAAAATGCTTATACTGATATGCTAGAGAATACTAGCTTATCTGAAGTGCGTTTTTTTAGGAATAAAAACGGATGTAAGTTGATCAGAACTGGTGAGTGGCTTGATACTTATACGGGAAAGCCTATCGAAGGGATGAGCAATATAGCGGTTGATCAACGGATAAGTTTAAAAGAGGCGCATTTTTATGGCGGTGCTTTCTGGACCAGAGCTCGGCGAATGGCATTTGCAAATCACCCAATGAATCTCGTGCCTGTTTCAGCTGCGCAAAAAAAAGCGCGAAATGGTCGTTCAGCAAGCGAGTGGATGCCAGAAGAAAAGTCGAGCTGGTGTGACTATATTGTTTATCGAGAAATCGTATCTCGTCATTTTAAATTGATTGTCCCCTTGGCTGAGAAGCTTTATGAGAAGGAAATAAAGAAATTATATTGTAAGTATTAAAATATAATTTTTGTTTGGTCGGCTGCTTATGACAGAATGCGGTCTGCCAGTTTAACTGGTCGATTTTTACTAAGAGTAGAATTATGGTCAGTAAAAAAGTTGTCGAAAAGCATAGCGCTAAAGTTAGTACTGTTAAAGCTACAACACTTTCGGTTTCAAAGCTTCATGATCGCAACCTTCATCAAGGTCGTTATGATTTGTCAGTGCTTAGTCAGCGCGCGCCTCTACTAAAGCCCTTTATTACGAAAAATGTTAAGGGTGATGAAACAATCAATTTTAATGACCCTAATGCAGTTCTTGCGCTGAACCAAGCGTTATTGGCCTATTATTATAATGTTGATTTATGGCTGATTCCAGAAGGTTACTTGTGTCCTCCAATACCTGGGCGGGCTGACTATATTCACTACTTGGCCGACTTGTTGGCAGCGGCTAACAATAGAGAAGTGCCTCGTGGCAAACAGGTTCGAGTGCTGGATGTCGGTTGTGGGGCGAATTGTATTTATCCCATTATCGGTTCGCAGACTTATGGTTGGCAGTTTGTGGGGGCAGATATAGATCTAGTGGCAGTAAATTGTGCTAAAAATATAGTAAAAAGTAATGCTTCATTAAAAAATAAAATAAAACTTGTGCAGCAGCGGGATGCGGGCAATATATTTAAAGGTGTCATTAAGCCAAATGAATATTTTGATCTCACAATGTGCAACCCTCCTTTTTATGAATCAATGCAGCAAGCTCAAGAAAATAATCAGCGCAAGCAGAATAATTTAATAAAGAATCAAATAAAGCGAAGTGGGCGTTTATATCATAAACCATTGTATCAAGAGAAAGAGCGAAATTTTGGCGGCCAAAATACTGAATTATGGTGCCAGGGGGGCGAACTTAAATTTGTATCATCAATGGCCGAAGAGAGTGTTCTTTTTAAAGATCAGGTTACATGGTTTAGTTCGCTACTATCAAAGCAAGAAAATGTTCCAAAATTACAAGATTTACTTAAGCGTCTCGGGGCAAAAGATGTTTCAGTGATTAATATGGCACAAGGTAATAAAATGAGTCGTTTTATAGCTTGGAAGTTTTAGCTAGAACGACTCTTTATATGTTTTGTTCTATATAATGTCGTATAACTTATTTTTATTTGCTCAATACCTCGATATAGGGGAAAATGCAGCACTTTTTAGACCTTCTTTGGAGAAAATGAATGCCGTCTCGTCGTGAACTTGCTAATGCTATTCGTGCACTCAGTATGGATGCTGTGCAAAAAGCTAAA
>Ga0105352_1000927_pt1 | contig 16552 bp, 17 predicted proteins | sample EN8Hudsemesocosm_FD_83507 | JGI IMG/M metagenome (GOLD analysis project Ga0105352, IMG submission 83507) | Methane-oxidizing microbial communities from mesocosms in the Hudson Canyon - EN8B Hudson Canyon | ecosystem: Environmental > Aquatic > Marine > Cold seeps | place: Hudson Canyon...
ATCCTCCATAATGAAGGTCAAGAAAAGGCTGAAGAAATTATTACCGGCTGGGTCAATAACCTTGCCGCAACGCCATACGCCAAAGACTCTCATGTGATGAATGCCATTCTTGCTGGCCAATGTGATGTTGGCTTGGTCAATACCTATTACTTTGGACGTTTGATTGAAGAAACACCGAATGCGCCGCTAAATCTTTTCTGGACCAATCAGGATACAACTGGGGTTCATGTTAATGTATCAGGCGCGGGTGTTACAAAACACGCCTCTAACCCAGAGGGTGCAATTCAGTTGTTAGAGTGGCTGTCATCGGCTAAAGCTCAGGCAATTTACGGTTCTTTGAATAAAGAGTATCCAGCCAATCAAAGTGTTGCTTTTGATGAAATTGCTGCGGCTTGGGGCGCTTTTAAGCAAGACAATATGAACTTGGCAATTGCCGGTATTTTGCAAGCAGATGCAGTGGCATTGATGCAAAGGATTGGTTATAAATAATCAGCCAATAAAATCTCTAATTAGAACTAGAATTCGAAAGAATCCTGAGTTTTGCAGTCCTACATTGGGCACTAAAAACGGTGTTATAAAGTATCGACACTTTCAAAGGCTGTGTAACGGTGGATAAATTCTGCTTTAAATCAAACATCTGGATAGTTGTACTGGCAATTACCGTGTCCATGCCAATTTTTGTTGTTGCTTCTGCGTGGTTACTGCCAGGCGGTGAGTTGTGGATGCATTTTGCTCAAACTCTACTAGGCGACCTCGCTATATCAACTTTTATATTATTGATTGGTGTAGGTATAGGTGTTAGTGTTTTGGGCACAATATTAGCCTATTTGGTAGTTATGGTCGAGTTTCCTGGGCGTCGCTGGCTGGAGTGGGCCTTGTTTTTGCCATTTGCGATCCCGGCCTATGTTTTGGCGTTTGTTTATTTGGGTGTTTTTGATTATTCAGGTTATGCTCAAGTTTGGCTAAGGGAAGTCATTGGCCTGCCAGGTTTTGATATTCGCTCAGGTCATTGGGCTATTATCCTGACGTTTATTTTGGTGTTTTACCCTTATGTTTATATGATGGCTCGTGCCTCATTTAAACGCCAAAAAATTCACATGATTGAAGCAGGAAAAATGCTTGGTGCAAGCCCACTTCGTGTTTTTTGGAAAATTTCAGTACCACTCGCACGACCAGCCATTGCCGCTGGTTTGTTAGTGACATTAATGGAAACCTTGGCGGATTTTGGTGTTGTTTCCTTGTTTAACTATGCAACGTTCACCACCGCTATTTATTCTGCCTGGGGAGATTTTCGCTCGATTGAAGTGGCTGCACAATTGGCATCATTGTTGGTATTGGTGGCTTTCTTTTTAATCTATTTCGAGAGAAAGGCTCGAGGCAAGGCCAAATACTACTCGACTGACGTTTCTCACATTAAACCTTACGTTGCAAGTGGCTGGGTGGGTTGGCTTCTTTTCATCTTTGTTTTCGCAGTGTTTATGCTCTCTTTTGCGATGCCTATATTGCAAATCATACTTTGGAGTGTCGAAGTTTTTGCCAAAGAATGGAGTGGTAAATATGTCAATTTTCTCACTTCAACAGCTATTTTGACACTAAGTGCGGTGGCATTAACCGTTACCGTTGCAACTGTATTGGCCTTGCCGAGTCGCTGCAAAGGCAGGAGTAGTGTTTTGCAAATGTTGATTCGTTTTTCAACCCTGGGTTACGCTTTGCCTGGTTCAGTAATGGCGGTTGGTTTGATGTATGGGGTGCAAAATATCTCCCTCATCAGCGAATATTTCGGCGGTTCATCTATAAATCATTTGTTGTTTGGATCCATTGCTTTATTGCTTTTTGCCTACGTATCTAGATTTATGGCCATTGCTTATAATTCGGCCAATGCCTCTAGCGAGCAAATTAAGCCTGTGTTTGAACAAAGTGCTAGATTACTTGGCGCCTCACACATGCGCTTGATTTGGCAAGTGTATTTGCCAATGATGACACCAGGTATTATGGCGGGCGCTTTGTTGGTAGCTGTTGATGTGATGAAAGAATTGCCAGCAACCTATTTGCTAAGGCCGTTTGGTTGGGATACATTGGCCGTCCGAGTGTATGAGCTCAGCGCTGAAGGCTTGTTTGAAAGGGCAGCAGTGCCGGCGCTTATGATGGTTATCTTTGGCGCCTTGTTTATGTTGGCTTTTAAGCAGCTGGATAGTGCCCGACTTTAATTCAGTAGCAGGTCTTTTATTGTAGAGACCGGTGTCAAATTGGGTAAAATTACTTTTTATCTTAACAGCCTGTTTGTCTTTAAATGTCGAATGATTTGCTATCAATTGCTGGTGTAAGATCCTCATCTATTGCCAGTGGTATTAAACAGAATGGGGCGCTAGATTTATCACTTATAAGTCTTATTGAAGGCAGTGTGACGGCGGGCGTTTTTACCCAAAATGTTTTTTGTGCGGCGCCAGTTTTGGCGGCCAAAAACCACTTAAGTCACGATGTCAGGGCACTGCTGATTAATAGCGGTAATGCTAACGCGGGCACAGGCGAGCAAGGTTTAAAGCGCAGCTATGATAGCTGTGAAATATTTGCTGAAAAACTTGCTATTAAACCACAACAAGTAATGCCGTTTTCAACCGGTGTTATTGGTCAACTATTGCCATTGGAACCTTTTCAAAATAACGCCAATACCTTGGTGGAAGATCTTGCAGTGGAAAATATGAGCGAGGTTTCTCAAGGAATTTTGACCACCGATCTAGTTAAAAAGTGCGCTTCAGCCAGCTTTGCAGTGAATGGTACAACTGTTTGCATTTCTGGCATAGCAAAAGGTTCTGGGATGATTCGTCCAGATATGGCAACCATGTTAAGTTTTATTGTTACCGATATTGGTGCAACTCAAAATGAACTGCAATCGTGTTTGACCAGTGGAACAAATCAATCTTTTAATCGAATTACTGTTGACGGTGACACCTCGACCAATGATGCTTGTACGCTGAGTGCCACAAATCAATCTGGCGTTCAACTCAGTGATTGTGCAGATGCTTTTCAGCAAGCCCTTGATTCGGTAATGCAAACCTTGGCGCATAAGATTGTTAGAGATGGGGAGGGCGCCACTAAGTTTGTAGAAATTCAAGCTTCTGGACTATTAACCAGTGAAGATTGTTTGGAAGTGGCATATACAGTCGCCCATTCTCCATTGGTAAAAACAGCCCTTTTCGCCAGTGATGCCAATTGGGGTCGAATTTTGGCCGCAGTGGGCCGTGCTCGGGTTGATAACCTCGGCATTGAGAATATTAATATCTATCTCAATGATTTGCCGATTATCACAGCAGGTGAGCCTGATGTTAATTACACTGAAGAAGCTGGCAGTGCTGAGATGGAGAAAATTGATATTGTGATACGCATTGAGATGGGTCAGTCAAGCACTCGTGAGAGTGTATGGACAACAGACTTTTCTTATGACTACGTCAAAATAAACGCTGAGTATCGAAGTTAATTATTGACGTTTTTCAGCTACGGTATTATCTATAACAAACTGCTTAAATCGTCTCGCAATTGGTGAGAGTTCTGCATCTTTATGATGAACGATATGCCAATTTCTGACAATCGGAAAAGGTGGCACATCGAGTTGTTTAATAATATTGTTCTCAAGTTGTAATTTAACCGAGTGTTTTGATACAAAGCCAATACCAAGACCAGCTTGAACAGCCTCAACGATCGCCTCATTAGAATTTATTTCGATATCTGAGTTGAAGTTTAAACCGGTGAAGCGCTCAATTGTTATTCGAGTTCCCGAGCCCACTTCGCGCGTCAATAAAGTCTCCTGATTAAGGTCTTTTATTGAGATGGTTTCTTTTTTAAGTAGCGCATTATCAGGGTGCGCAATCGCGATTAACGGATTTTCCATAAATGCCTTGGAAGTTAATGGAATATTTTTCGGCGGTTCGCCCATAATCACTAAGTCTGCCTTGTTATTTATTAAGTTATCTAGCAGTGCGCGACGGTTGGTTACATCTAGGTAAAAAGTCATCTTCGGGTAGTGCTGTTTAAACTTAGACAGTAAACTGGAAACAAATGAATTTGCTGTTGTTGCGACGGCTAATTGTAAATGACCAGAGTCCGGATTTAAGGTGTGTTCAATTTCTAGTTTAGATGACTCGGCAATGGCAATAATATTACTTGCTGCTTGATGGAGTTTTTTACCAAAAAAAGTTGGGGTGATTTTTTTACCACTGATATCACATAATCGCACACCGATATTTTCTTGAAGTTGCTGTACTTGCATGTAAACCGCTGGCTGGGTTATGTTGAGTTCTTTGCTTGCAAGAGTATAACTACTTAGCCTAATTACCGCTTCAAAACTATACAGTTGTTTTAAGGTGTAATTAATCATAAGTGAAACTTATTATTTATAAAATATTTATTATTTTACATTATTTAATGACTCTACTATAATCAAGCTATTTTTATACAGATAGGAAGCCCTCAATGGATCAATCGAATAGATATGCTGATTTGTCTCTAAGTGAAGAGGCGTTGATAGCAGAAGGCAAGCACATATTGGTTGCTTACACCATGACACCTGCAGAGGGTTATGGTTATTTGTCTACTGCAGCGCACTTTGCGGCAGAATCATCTACAGGGACAAACGTAGAAGTATCTACCACGGATGACTTCACCAAAGGCTTAGACGCCATGGTTTACGAGATCAATGAGACAGAGGGTTGGATGAAGTTGGCTTATCCAAATGACTTGTTTGACCGTAATTTAATCGATGGTCGTGCGATGGTTGTGTCATTCTTAACGCTCGCTATTGGTAACAATCAGGGTATGGGTGATGTAAAGTGTGCGCAAATGCAAGATTTATGGGTGCCAAAAGCAATGCTTGATATTTTTGATGGCCCGTCTAAAGATATCACAGATTTGTGGAATCTTTTAGGTCGATCTCGGGTTGACGGTGGTTATATTGCAGGTACGATTATTAAGCCTAAACTGGGTTTACGCCCCAAGCCATTTGCGGAAGCTGCTTACCAGTTTTGGTTGGGTGGTGACTTTATCAAGAACGATGAACCTCAAGGAAATCAGGTTTATTCTCGCATGAAAGATGTCACTCCTTTGGTTGCTGATTCAATGAAGCGTGCCCAGGATGAAACTGGCGAAGCAAAATTATTCTCTGCAAATATCACTGCCGATGATTACCATGAAATGTGTGCTCGTGCAGACTATATTCTGGAGACTTTCGGTGAAAACGCTCATCATGTTGCCTTCTTGGTTGATGGTTACGTTGGCGGTTGTGGCATGGTAACGACTGCGCGTCGAAACTACCCTAACCAATACTTACACTATCATAGAGCGGGCCATGGTGCGATAACATCGCCGTCTTCGGTGCGTGGTTACACAGCATTTGTTCTTGCTAAGCTTTCACGGCTGATGGGCGCTTCTGGTATCCACGTGGGCACCATGGGTTACGGCAAAATGGAAGGCGGTGCTGATGACAGAAATATCGCTTACATGATTGAGCGCGATAGCGCTGATGGTCCGTTCTACCATCAAGAGTGGTTTGGCATGAAGCCAACCACGCCAATTATTTCGGGCGGCATGAATGCATTACGTCTTCCAGGTTTCTTTGAAAATCTAGGTCACGGTAATGTTATCAACACTTCTGGTGGTGGTGCTTATGGTCATATTGACTCACCTGCGGCGGGTGCGACATCTCTTCGTCAAGCTTTTGAGTGTTGGAAATCAGGCGCTGATCCAGTTGAATTTGCCAAAGATCACAATGAATTTGCGAGAGCTTTTGAATCCTTCCCCGGTGATGCGGATCAGTTGTATCCAGGCTGGAGGGATCGACTAGGCGTTCATAAGTAAGACCTTTGATTTACAAGTTAATGATGTTGTAAATCAGAGCAACGATGCCAAACAGCAACACTTGATGCGCAAGATAAATTAGCAAAGAGTGCCGCCCTAGCATCTGCACAAAAGTTGAGCGAAAAATGAATATTTTTTTATGCCAAGGGTTGTGCCCTAGGTAAATGCCAATAAAGACAAAAGATAGCCACGGGAAAAGTGGATAGAAATCAACACTTGCTATTGGAAGAAAGTCTGCCAACACACTTCTAAGGAAGAACAAGTCGGGGAGATCAAAGTAGCCAAGAGTGAGAATTGCAAAAGCAATTAGTAGCGATGTATTGGGCGCCCCAGCAAAGAGCACGGCGATTAAGCAAGAAACCCATATGAGGTGCAAAATGCCGAAATACACCCAAGCATTAGGAAACATAAGATAAGTGCCTAGGGACACCAGTAGGGCGGCGACACCGAGCACAACTATTCGCTTGCTAAATTTGACTAAATTGAATTGTTTGCCGTAAGCCAAAACAAGGCTGATGCCAACAGAGCTAAGAAATAAAAAAACAATTAAATAACGCCAATAGGTTGTTGGCCAATAACCAGAAAGAGGAATATCGGTAAAGCCAAATTGATTAAGATCGTAGATCAGGTGAAAGGCAACCATCATAATGATTGCAATACCACGCATAAAGTCAAGTGAATGATCTCTTGTTGTCATTTTATAGTTGAATTACAGGTTATTATGTTGGCTGAATTTTTTCGTAATTAAGGTGTTAATTTTCACATTAAAATAGCGAAAATAACGACTATTATCTAATAAATTTTTTGAGGTGTATTGATGGCTAATTTTGACATAAATCAATTTAAAGTAGAGAAATTGCCCTTTTATCAAGAGCAATCGAATGAGGTTGGGCTTTATACTGCAGCGTACCAATCTCGACTCCCCGTAATGGTTAAAGGGCCTACAGGTTGTGGTAAGTCTCGCTTTATTGAGCATATGGCTTATCAGTTAGACAGGCCTATTATTACCGTTTCGTGTAATGAGGATATTACTGCCTCTGACCTTATTGGGCGTTTTTTATTGGATACGAATGGCACTAAATGGGTTGATGGCCCGTTAACTTTAGCAGCACGTCATGGCGCAATTTGTTATCTTGATGAGGTGGTTGAGGCGCGTCAAGATACGATGGTGGTTATCCATTCATTGACTGACCACAGACGTGAGTTAATGTTGGACAAAAAAGGTGAACTGTTGAAGGCGCACCCTGATTTTCAGTTGGTTATTTCATATAACCCTGGCTATCAATCATTAATGAAAGACTTGAAACAGTCAACCAAACAACGTTTTGTAGCGATGGATTTTGACTTTGCTAATGAGGAGCTAGAAACCATCATTGTTGCCCAAGAGTCAGGTGTTGATCAAGACATTGCTGCTAAGTTGGTGCAATTTGCCAATACTACTCGAGCGCTCGTGGGGCACGGGCTTGATGAGGGTGCCTCAACAAGATTGCTTAACTATGCCGGCACTTTAATCACCACTGGTGTCGATGTAAGGGACGCCTGTCAGATGGCGTTGGTAAAACCCATTACCGATGATGCCGAGGTGCGCGAAGTAATGACAACCTCTATAGAGGCAATTTTTGGTTAACAATAGATCTTATTGATCATGACAAAGTCTATCCAATCTCGACAATTACATTGTGCTTTTGAATCGGTGCATACAGAGCTGAACAATAACATTGAAGAGGCGCAGAAAAGATTAAGCCCTGCTTTGCTGGATGAGTATTTTGATGGCATCGAATTCTTTGCAAAAATTGGCCAGGGGCCGTCAATTTCAATGACCTTTGCCAGTATGATGTATTGGGTAGGCGAGCATTTTGGTGAGGGCTCAATAAAGAAAATCTCTGATTTTTCTTATCAAATAATCTGCAGAAGCCCAAATAAAGATTTTTTGGTGGATTTTCTTATCAGCTTTATGGAGGTTATTAACCACGCTAAAGCTGACGAATTAGACGAGTATTTAGCGTTTATTGACTATCATTTATCAAAGACGACTTATTCGGTGCACGGTATTCATGTGACCCATAATTCGCCTTCATTTAAGGCGTTGTTGTCGAAAATTGGCATGATTTTAGGTCGACTTGACTACAAGGGAGCTTATGCTTGGGTTGATTATGGCTTGCGTTATTTCAAGCGTCATCCAGATCAACAAGAAGCGTTTTTCTCTTTATCCACCTCGGATTCACGCGCAGTTTTTCAACGCCAACGCAAAGGCTTGTTGTTTATTGATATTGAAAGACAGCTTTATCTTTTGCAGAAGTCCTTGTGGGGTAAAGACTATGTCTACGCCCCTTATTCCTCAGATTTTGAAAGATTGCAATTTTTTCGACCATACATCGAAGACGGCACCATTCGCTTGCCGGATGTTTACATGGGGTTGAATGGCATCTCTCCACCTCATCGTTATTTAGCATTGATCGCGCATGTACTTGCTCATCAAGAATTTACTAAACCTGTTGTTGCAGATAATTTAAGTCCACATCAAAGATTGTTTGCAGAAGTGTTTGAAGATGCACGTGTGGAATATTTATCTGCCAAACGTTACCCAGGGTTGGTCAATATTTGGCGAAATTTGGTGCCAGAATTGGATGAGTTCGATTGTGATGAAACTAAGCAGTCTGGCGTCAAGCATCGTGCGGCGATGTTGGCAAGAGCCCTTATTGATGAAAATCATCCTTATTCAAATGTTGATATAGTTGAATATGCAGCTCGATTTAAAGCACTGATGGTGCGTCAAGAGTGCACAAGTACAATGGACAGCCTAGACTTGGGTATCGCTTTTCTTGCGCAAACAAAGCGAGCATCTGATTCTTTGGCAGATTTGTATTTTGACAATACTGAGGCCTCTTATCGAGATGATAATCGCATGATGTGGAGGTTTATTGAAAGAGAAGATGAGGGCGAAAAGTTATTTATTGCAGAACTGTATAACGACATGGAGCCTGTAGCTATTGAGGCTATTCCGCCGCGCTATTATGATGAGTGGGATTATTTTCACAAGTCTTATAAGCCTGACTGGGTTTCCGTATATGAACGGTTACACTCGCACTCCAGTGCATCAAAAATTGATCAATTGCTGGAAAAACATGCTGATTTGGTGAAGCAATTAAAGCGCGTTTTAGATCTACTTAAGCCGCAAAATAAAAAGCGCCTTCGTTTTCAGGAAGAGGGCGCTGAATTGGATTTAGATATCGCTCTACGCAGTGTTATTGATTTAAAAAATGGCTCGCAACCGGATACTCGAATTAATACAGATTCTGAGCATGACTCAAGAAGTGTTTCTGTGTTGCTTTTATTGGATTTGTCCGAATCTTTAAATGATGTTGTTCCAGGCACAAATCGCTCTATATTAGAGTTATTGCAGGAGTCTGTTTCCTTGTTGGGGTGGGCGGTTGAGCAATTGGGTGATAATTTTGCCATCGCTGGCTTTAATTCGGACACCCGTGAACGAGTGATGTATTATCACATCAAAGGCTACGGCGAGCATTGGGATGATACAGTTAAGGCGAGGTTGGCAGATCTAAAAGCTGAATACTCTACCCGTATGGGGGCGGCCATTCGTCATGGTGCGCACTATCTTGACTTACAAGAAAGTGACAAAAAATTGATGCTTATTTTGACCGATGGCGAGCCTTCTGATATCGATGTGCCTAATTCAAAGGTGCTGATTGAAGACACCCATAAAGCTGTTCAAGAGTGCCAACAGAAGGGTATGTATCCCTATTGCATTACTCTGGACAATAAAGCAGACAGATATATTTCAAACATTTTTGGATCGCACTATTCTGTTATTGATCGGATTGAGTCGCTACCCAAACAATTACCGAAACTTTTCTTATCTTTGACAAAGTGACTACAATAAACTCACTACTAGCATCACTTTCATTTGATTATCAAGGGAAGAGTTACGCTTTGCAAAGTTCCGTTAACGTTGCTAAAATCATCTCTCATGAGGATTTTTATCAGTCGGTCTATTTACAACTGGCTCAAGAAAACGATATTGATTTGTACTCTTATCAGCTTGAAGTGATGATGGATCAGGATATCCATTTTTCCAATGCAACTGGTTGTGCAGAGGGATGCATTGAGAGCCGTGAACTTAATTTGGAATTGTTGAGAGATCAGTATGAGAAGCTCTTGTGTAGCGAGCGCCTCGAGGTGATAGCCTTGAAGTGCCTGAGTCCTAGTGAGATGACTGCGAGTGTAAAAAAAGCATTAATTGAAGCTTATCAGTTGGGTAGGGTGTCTAACCAAAATCCTGTTTGACAAAATCTTTGTCGATTTGTATTGTAGAGTCGTCCAACAATTCTAGACATTTTGGCACGGCTAAAAAAACTGCACCCAAGCAAACGGCAATAGCAACTGGTTTACCTGGTAGGTTGATAATTAAACTGTTGCCACGTGTGCCGGCAATTTGACGAGATAGAATCGCTGTAGGTACTGTGCGTAGCGAAACCGCTCTCATTTGTTCTGCAAAACCATCATAAATGCGCTCACATACAGCTTCTGTTGCTTCAGGTGTGACATCGCGCTTAGTTGGCCCTGTGCCACCGGTGGTGAGAATAACATTACAGTCAAGCTCGTCACTAAGCTCTATTAACGTTTTTTCAATTAAAGCTTGTTCGTCTTCAATGACTCTTACAACACTCTCATACGGCGAAGTTAGGGCGCTAGATATCCACTGTTGCATGGCAGGGCCGCTGATATCTTCATACTCTCCGCGTGAGGCTCTATCAGAGATCGTTAAAAAGCCAATTTTGATTGGGCTGCTCATAAGGATTCTTTATCCGCCTGTAACTGGTGGGAAAAATGCCACTTCATCGGTTGCTGAAACTGGTGTATTATCGCCAACCATTTCGTGATTAACGGCGCAAAGTATGTTGTTTGGAAAATACTCTTCACCGTGTCTTTCGATGAGGTGATTTTTGATTGATGCAACGGTTGCATCTGTCTCTATATTAATTTTTTCAGAGGCTGTATTAAGGCCTTCTTTAAGAGAGGCAAAATAGAGAATATTCATCCGCCGATTTCCACCATTTGACGATTACTGATATTGTCAATCACTGAGCTAAAAACATGTTTTTCTGGTTTTTTGGTAATTGCGTCGACAATCAATGCTTTGATTTCGTCATCAGTCTTATTTGAACGAATTGCATCTCGCAAAGAGACGGAATCTTCTTGACCTAGGCATAAGACTAAATCACCTTTGGCGGTGAGTCGTACACGGTTGCAAGTGCCACAAAAGTGATTTGATACCGCTGAAATGGTGGCAACATGCGTGTTAGTCCCTTCAATGAGAAGTGCTTTCGCTGGACCGTCTGTTTGTTTTGGCGCCTTCGCAATCAGTTTATTGCCGTACCGTTTTTGAATGCGCGAAAGAATCTCTGCCTCAGAGTAGTGTCTGTCAACAGCCTCAATCCCAGCTAAGCCGATTGGCATGGTTTCAATAAAGCGAATATCAAGACTGCGACCAATGGCAAATTCCACCATCGCTTCGATTTCGTCCTCGTTGATGCCTTTCATTACAACCATGTTGAGTTTAATTGGCTTCATTCCAACTTCAATCGCTTTATCAATGCCGTTAATTACGGTTTCTAGGTCGCCGCCTCGAGTGATGTCTTTGTGGCGCTGAGGGTCAAGTGTATCAAGCGAAATATTAAGACGATTAATGCCGTGCTCTTTGAGTTCTTTGGCCTTTCCCGGTAGAAGGTGGGCGTTAGTTGAGAGCGGGATGTCTGCTAAACCTGGTATTTGTCCTAACATTTTAGTGAGGTCTAGGATGTCTTTTCTCAGCAGAGGCTCACCACCAGTTAATCTAACCTTGGTAACGCCCAGTTCGGCAAAAAGACGAACAATTTTGACAATCTCTTCGAATGATAAAATTTCAGTTCGACGCGTGTGTGTTTGATGGTCTTCATCACGACAATAGTGACAGCGATAGTTGCAATGATCGGTAACAGAAACACGGAGATAGGTAATCTGGCGATTAAATGGATCAATCAGTTGGCTCATGACTCTAACTTCCAGTGGCCAGATTTACCGCCTTTTTTCTCAAGCAGTTGGATGCTGTCAATGCGCATAAAGCGATCAACTGCCTTGCACATGTCGTAAATAGTAAGTGCGGCTAAGCTGGCAGCAGTAAGCGCTTCCATTTCAACGCCGGTCTTGCCTTCTAGTTTAGCAGTGGCGACAATTTCTATGGTTGAGTTTACTTCGTTTGGCGTGAGATCTACGGTGACTTTTGAAAGCATCAAAGGATGGCAGAGAGGAATAAGCTCCCAGCATTTTTTTGCCGCTTGAATGCCGGCAACACGTGCAACAGCTAGTACGTCACCTTTTTTATGCGAGCCGGAAGTAATCAAATCTAGTGTTTCTTTTTTCATATGAACAACAGCGCTTGCGCTAGCCTCGCGGGCGGTATTGGCCTTGCCCGAGACGTCAACCATTTGCGCCTCGCCTTTGTCGTTGATATGGGTTAATTTACTCATCGTGTTAACTCACTTAGTGGGTAGTAATTGAGCAGTTCACCTGCTTTAAATGTGATGTCTTCAGGGATCTCAATGATACCGTGCGCCCAAACAATAGAGCTCATAACATCGGAACCTTGTTTTGGGAAGAGATTCGCTTGAGCGCTGCCTGTTGAATAATCCAGTCGAGCGCGAGCGTATTCGCGCCTTGGTCGAGCGCGCTCGCAATCAAAGTTTGCTTGGACTTTAATTGCGTTTGTTTGGTGTTCGCTGTTGCCTTGCATTTTTTTAATGAATGGCAGGGCGAAAATAGCAAAAGTAACAAAGCTTGATACCGGGTTTCCGGGTAGACCAATAAAAGCCGTTTTACCAACTTGACCAAAAGCCAATGGTTTGCCGGGTTTCATTCGGATCTTCCACAAGTTAAGTTTGCCTAGCGATTCAACTGCGCCTTTAACGTGGTCTTCTTCGCCAACGGATACGCCACCTGTGGTCATGATTAAATCACATCGACCAGAAAGGGAGGATAGGGCATCAATGGTTGATTGTAGTTTGTCTTCGATGTTACCTAAATTAATAATATCGCAGCCCACTTGCTTCAATAATGCCACCAAAGCGTAGCGATTAGAGTTATAAATTTTTCCTGCAGTCAAGGGGTTGCCAGGCTCTACCAGCTCATCACCAGTAAAAAAGACACCAACTTTAATTTTCGAAAAAACTTCCAACTGGCCAACACCAACTGATGCGGCGAGTGAAATATCTTGGGGTTGTAGTTGTCTGCCTCTTTGGAGAATGACACCACCTTCAACAATATCATTACCTACTGGGCGAACATTTTCGTTTAGATTAATTGCACGATTAATGGTGATTTGAGAGCCGTCTTCAGATAGTTGACACTCTTCTTGCATGATGACAGTATTGGCGCCTTTTGGGATAGGGGCGCCAGTAAAAATTCGAGCCGCGCAACCTGCCTTTAGTTCGTTGCCGATTGAACCTGCAGGAATTCTATCGACAATAGAAAAACTCAAGCCCTCTTTATCGGTGTGCCCCTTGTCCAGGGCGATGGTATAGCCATCCATTGCGCTATTATCAAAACCTGGAACATTAATTGAAGAGTTAATATCTTCACTTAAAATACGATCGAGCGCATCGTCCAAGCCGACAACTTCAGTTTTGCTAGGGACGAGTGCAGCCCTAAGTAAAAAATCCAATGCTGAATCGGCGCTCATCATTGACTTGTTGAATACTGGTGAATCGCAGTTAAGGGCTTGATTTTTCATAAGCTTTGACGGCTCAATGTCTCAATCTGTGTATTATACAATTGCTCTGGGTTTTTCTCATTGCAAATAACTTGTTATAAACAAGGTTTTTTCAACAAAAAAACGTGGATTTTACGTGAAGAAAATCAGTAAAAATGAGATAACAGCAGTCATTTTAGCGGGTGGACGCTCATCAAGAATGGGCGGTGATGATAAAGGCCTAATCGAGTTTCGTGGTAAGCCGATGATTGGTTACGCTTGTGATGTTGTTCAGGATAAAGTAAGCAAAATACTGGTTAGCGCCAATCGAAATCATGGCGCTTACCAAGTTTATGGAGAGGTGGTTGAGGATAATTTGGCTAATTTTCAGGGGCCTTTATCTGGTATTTCCGCTGCGCTTGATGTTTGTTCAACACCTTACTTGCTTGTGTTGCCTTGCGATAGTCCGCTAATCACTTGCGAGCTAGTCGATGAAATTATTGCGAAAATGGCAATTTCTTCGGCTCAGATATGTGTTGCTCACGATGGGCAGATAATGCACGCAACTTTCGCCATGATTAAATCAGAGATGCAAACTAGTCTTAATGATTTTTTGGCCAGTGGTGAGCGAAAAATGGCACTGTGGTACAGAGGTCAAAAATTGGCAAGAGTGGATGTCTCTGATCATCTTGAAGTGCTTACAAATATTAACCGAACAGAAGATTTAACGATTTAATTTTTCCAGCGGTTTTTTTGATTTGTGTCACTGTCCCGAGATTCAACCCAGCTATCCTTATCGTTAACTGATTCTTTTTTCCAAAAAGGTGCGTCAGTTTTTAAGTAGTCCATAATAAAGTGGCATGCATCAAAAGCATCGCCTCTGTGTTTGCTGGTGGCAATAACTAACACGATTTGGTCTTCAACTTTAAGCTTGCCAATGCGATGGATAATGGTAATTGTTTGAATGTTCCACCGATCGCGTGCCTTAATCGTAATAGCTTCAAGTGATTTTTCAGTCATTTGTGGATAGTGCTCAAGCGTCATACTGCTAAGTGAGCCATCCTCAAGGTCGCGCACTGTGCCAACAAAGCTAACGATTGCACCAGTTGCAGAATTGCCTTCTCGAGCAAGTTTAACTTCTGTTGACAGGTCAAAGTCTTTTTTTTGAACAATTATTTTATCCATAAGGCAATTTTATCGCTTTTATTGATTGCTTAATTGATTTTGCATAATTTCGATTGGACTATAATGAAGTGAAAAAATAACATCAAAAAACACTATGAAAGTTGCAACTATTTCACTAGATATCCGTTGGCAAGATATTGAAGAAAATCTTAAGCGCGCTGAAGAGTTTGTAATTCAAGCCAAAGCAGATGGTTGTGATGTGGTTGTCTTTCCGGAGGTCTTTAACACCGGCTTTATTGCTGACATGGGCAAGTATTGTGAAGCCCCTCATTGCAGAACGTATCAAGCATTACAGCAGTTCTCACTGAATCACTTGATTAGTGTTGTTGCCGGGATAACGGAAAAACCCGCCAACAAAAAAGCCAATAACCTCGCTTTTGTTTTTGATCATTACGCTCATGAGGTGGCAAGATATTCAAAGTTGCAGCCGTTTAATTACGCCAATGAGAGTAAGTATTTCGCTTCAGGCAATGAGACGGTCACTTTTGAAATTGCCGATACCAAGTGCGCTGTTTTTATTTGCTATGATTTACGTTTCCCTGAAATTTTTCGCAAAGTGGCAAAGGATGTTGAGGTGATTTTTGTCATTGCTAATTGGCCAGATTCTCGAGAATTGCATTGGCAGCAGTTGCTTATTGCTAGGGCAATTGAAAACCAGTGCTTTGTTGTTGGTGTTAATCGCACCGGTGGTGATGGCATGGGTTTAAAGTACAACGGATCCTCCATGGTTATTCATCCTTCGGGCGAGGTTTTACTGCAAACCAGCAAAACCAGCGAATACGATACTTGTGAGATGGATATTACTGAGGTTACCAAAGTTCGGAAAGAATTCCCGTTTTTAGACGATATGCGTTTTGTTTAGGAGAGTTGTTACGTTATGAGTATTGAAATAAAATCTGTAATTACTTGCCCTGAATGCGGATTTTCTGCTGAAGAGGTAATGCCTACCGATGCTTGTCAGTTCTTTTATGAGTGCAAATTCTGCAATACTTTGCTAAAACCACTGCCTGGTGATTGTTGCGTTTATTGTTCTTATGGTACTAATCCTTGCCCACCGATTCAAGAGGATAAGAGCTGCTGTTGAATAAAAATTGCCCCCTCTTAATTTAGGGTTGATCAATTGGATTTTTTTACAGGCATTGAAAATTTGTTGACCAAGTAAAAGCCTAGTGCTACTGATGGGCCAATACCCAAAGCAAAGATAACCGTTCCAAGTCCAACCACTTCTCCCAATAATTTATCAATATTATTAAGCAGACAAATTGATCCCAAGACAACAACGCTTATTTCAATCGCCGTTCGAATTGAATATATAGGTAGGTTGCTTATTTTTTGTAAACCAATCATTAAACCATCTCTTGGTCCAGCACCTAGATTTGATGTTAAATAAAATCCACTTCCAAGTCCTATAGTAAGGACGCCAATTACGACCTGTAAAACTTGCATCGGGTAATATTCTGGATAAGGTAAATAATAAACTGAGAATTCAATTGTTAATGCTATTATGAAGGCATTTAGAATTGTTCCCATTCCAGGTTTTTGTTTAAGCGGAATCCACAGGAGCAATACAAAAATACTAATTACAAGAGTAGAAAGACCAATAGACCAGTCTGTGAGATTTGATATTCCTAGAGCTAATACAGTATATGGACCAACACCCGCGCCACTGGTAATAAGAAGGCTCTCTCCTAGGCCAAACAAAAATAGTCCAAATACTAAAAATAAAAAGGTCAATGGCTTAGGCTTTAGATTAAAAGAATCTTCAGAACTCCAAAC
>Ga0105352_1000950_pt1 | contig 16269 bp, 9 predicted proteins | sample EN8Hudsemesocosm_FD_83507 | JGI IMG/M metagenome (GOLD analysis project Ga0105352, IMG submission 83507) | Methane-oxidizing microbial communities from mesocosms in the Hudson Canyon - EN8B Hudson Canyon | ecosystem: Environmental > Aquatic > Marine > Cold seeps | place: Hudson Canyon | collected...
GTGAACAACTTGTTCGATCCGTGCCTTGCTGAGGAGCACTGGGTCGATTTGGAGAATGGAGTCAGGTACGCCTCAGGCGAGCGTGACATCCGTGTAAAGGCCCGTAACTGTGGCAACACCATCACTGACTTCCAGTTAGAGGCATTCATTCAGAACGCCGAGCCGGACCTCGTCGCTATCGAGGACTTCTCAGGCATCGAGCCAATATGGTCAGATGACGGCAACGAGAATGGTAGCAGACTAGACGACTCCACAGGCTCGAACGATATGCTTCCTCAGAACGTCGGCGTGTTCAACAGTCACGCATATTGGCTGGGACACCCGAGCGACGGCTACGGCGACAACTGGAACGAGACCGTGACATTGGACCCAATCCCCGTCGCGGCAACAGGGGCCGACTTCACTTACCTGACCTTCGACTACTACGCAGAAGGCGACTACCTCAAGGACAACAACGGCAACATCCTAGCTATCAGGGATGCAGCCAACCTAGAGATTACTTGGACCAAGCAGGGAGAGGTCTTTGAGGGGGTTGTATACGGGACCTGGACCGACCTTAATGAGAATGGAATCCAGAACACCAATCCTGAGGATCCCAACTTCCACCGCTGCGAGGATTTCGATCTCAACGGCTACGACGAGGTCGAGTATTTCGGTGACCACTCGGACAACATCAACTCAGTGGTCTGGTTCGACTCCGAGAACATCCTCAAGTCAGTAACCGTCGACATGACTCATATCGTCATCCTGAACCGCACCAGCGCTGATTCCGGAGATTGGCGCGACGAGTGCACATCTCTTTCTGGCTCAGATGTCGCCCTGACATGGAGATTCCAGTCGAATGATGATGGAGTTAACGGCAACGCCGGGCTGTCCGGCTTCGGTGTGGACAACATCCGTGTGGAGGAGTTCACCTTCGAGGACGATGGGACCTACACAGTCGATGTGACTGGCCTGGATGCCGCTGAGCATCAGACAGTCAACATGGCCACACACGACTTCCAGAGCGGTATATACAAGATTGAAGTGACCACCCTCTTCGACAATACCGACCCGATGACTGCATGGTACAACGAGACCGAGGTCAACACCGCCAACAACTTCTCGTCGATTATCTTCAGCATCGCCAGCGCGGACATCACCTTGCTACAGCCTGATGTGTTGGAGTGTGTGGCGGACATCACTTACGAGTGCGTCTATCCAATCGATGACGCATCAGCCCACAGTTTCGCTGTACCGCTTCTTAACGGAGTCATCGCGGGCGAGTACCAGATTACAATGAAGGTCGTTGATTTAGACACCGGGCAGACCGTTTACGAAGAACCAAGCGACAACGGGCCGTTTGATCTCTCCCCTCACGAGAGGGGTCAGGCCAACTGGACCAACCCGTACAATTCGTGGTACGACGCGCACACCTACAACATCAGTTTCTCCGCTGTCCTGTTCCAAGATAACGGGACACTCGAGTCCTCGGGCAACGACCGCTACTTTGAGATCCAGTTTTATGACAACATCGATGTCGCTATCCTGTCCAACCCGACTGACCAGAACCGTCTGCAGAGTGTCAAGAAGGACCTAGAGGCGATGGGTAAGACATACACTCAGCTGCGCATGGAAAACTGGGATACCTATGGGATACCTGACTGGGTTGAGCACTTCAACAAGGTGCTGCTGCCATGGCAGACCGATTACAATGTCTACTACGGTGAGTACTATGAGGCACTGGCAGAGACCCGTGAAAGCGACGGACTCAGCCTAACAGAGACTCTCGAGGACTACATGAGTGGAGGAGGTACAGTGCAGATGCACCTCGGTCCGTACCGTAACGAGTACCAGCCCAACAGACTGCCGTTTGGCATGGATATCGCGATGAGGAATCAGGTCAACTTCACCGTTGACAACAGAGTCCACTATAGCAATCTGACCATTGTAGACCAGTACCACCCGATACTCAGCAACGTCGACCCGATTGCGTTCAGTGGAATCAATGGCGGCTCACACGTCGCTCTGGCTGGACTCGATGCGGCACAAGTCCAATCTACCCAGATTCCGCAGGTATGCGGTGGGCGCATCAGCGATCCGACAGGGACCTTCCACACTCTGATGCGCGACACTGAATACGATACCCAGTCTCTTTTCTCACTATGTAATCGAGGTTCTGGAGGCCTGATAGTCACTACAATCGACGTCGAAAATCCGAGCGTGTCCGAGGAGTTTGGAGGATCAAGTATACCACTGCTCTCTAACATGTTGGCTTACCACATGACTCCTTACCCGAACGACTTCGGTATCGTCGAGGAAAGTTTCGATCTTACTATCAACGGAGTCGCGCCTTCGATAGACTCCGTCACAGGAGCCTACGCGACCATGTACATCAAGAGCAACTCCGATCTCGATTTCAGTTACATCACATCAGTTGAGGGAGTAGTAGCTGACTGGACATTGGAGTCTGGGAACAACGATTCAGTGACAGGATGGGATGGCTTGGTGATAGATGCCGAGGAGTATAGCCACACCCAGCAAATCAGCCCAAGCATCCCAACGCTCGGCTCCTTCTGTGTTGGTGACTCCTCATCGACAACAGGTTGCCGAATTGGCGCCGAGTGGCTCCTCACCCTGTACTTGCATGACGAAGCCGGACACACTCGCATGACCTATGTCCGACTAGTCACAGATGATACTCTGGCAGACGAGTTCAGGCCGATGGCAAGTGCAATCATGGTCGAAGACGCCACTACCAGTGAGTACGTCAGCCTCGACGGCACCAAGACTGTCGCTGGCGTTGAATGGCCAATATATCGGGCCAGATTGTCCGACACAGGTGACCTCAGCGTCTCCTTCGACGCCAGCGAGAGCTACGACCCCGACGCACCTGAGGGTGAGAAGGGCATCGAGCTCTACGAGTGGAAGGTCTTCTTCGATTATCCCTGGGACAGCTCCGAGCCGACACTAGAGGGACACGTCTTCCAGATTCCGGCGGCCGCCGGTGGAGACGATTGGTCCTACGTATTCAGAAATCTGACTGCCAGTTCGGATGGAAATCTCGAGAACGAGATCCGAATCGAGCTGATTGTCTACGACAAGGCAGGCAAGCAGAGTGAGAAGCACAGGATGTACTTTGTAGTCGTCGGAGAGGACTTTGGTGATGATGAGCCGATAGTGCAGTTCACCAACCCCGGGCCTAACGAAAATCAGAACGCTGACCTAGTGACCATTACTGGTACCTTGATTTCAGGTGCCGAGAACAGTGACGTCATCATCGAAGTCGCTCTAACTGCGGCTGTACTGGATTACACCCCAACCCAGAAGATTACCCAGAAATCAATTGGCAAGTACAACGTCACAGGGCTGCTCACTGATAATCAGCAGTTCACGATGACATTGGACATCTCCGATCTCTATGAGGAAGTAGGCGTAGCAGCCACTATCTACGTGAAGATCAAAGAGGGCGACGGTGAGAGACACACCCTCTACCAGCAGATTGGAATCACACTAGTTCCTCATATTGAGGAGGTCGTGACCACCGATGACAAGGACGGTATGAGCATGCTATTGATTGGTGGCATCGGGGTATTCGTCCTACTGCTCGTAGTAGTAGTCACGATGATGATGCGCGGACGAGGCAAGGACTCTGATGAGGACACAGTCGAGCAGTTCGGAGGCGTCGAGGACATGGATCCAGTCGAGGCTTACGTCCAGCAAATGGTTGCCTCAGGGTATGACGAACAGACCGCTCGGACGTACGCTCAACAGTACTACGCTCAGTACTACGAACAGCAACGCAAGGGTGGCGGCTGACGTTAGCCGCCAAGTGACTACTCTAGACGCACCTTGAATACGGGGCGGTGACAGCGCGGACCGTGGACACATCCGGACCACATACTGTAGCCGATATTTCCCTCGCCGACGCCGGCGAGGCCAGAATCTCGTGGGCTCGAAGCAGGATGCCGGCGTTGGCAGCCTTGCGAGCCGCTACAGAGAGCGAAAAACCACTTGCCGGACAACGCATCGCTGGGTGCCTACACGTCACTAAGGAGACTGCAGTCCTAATCGAGACACTGAGGGCGGCCGGAGCCGAGGTGTCGTGGTCCGGCTGCAACCCACTCTCGACTCAGGATGACGTGGCGGCATGGCTGGCAAGGGAGGGCTACGGCATCCACGCTTGGTACGGTCAAGGGACCGAGGAGTTCTACCAATGCATCGATCGGACCCTCGACTTTGGCCCGACACTGACCCTCGATGACGGTGCCGATCTAATCTACCGGGTCCACAGTAACTTCTCCGAGTTAGCAGAAGGCATCATCGGGGGCACCGAGGAGACGACCACAGGAGTTCACCGCTTACGGGCGATGGCTGATGCCGGGGAGTTGATGTATCCGGTTATCGCGGTGAACGACGCAGCTACCAAGTGGGACTTCGACAACGTGCATGGCACCGGTCAATCGACTTTGGACGGCATCATCAGATCCACCAGCGTTCTCCTAGCCGGCAAGAACTTCGTTGTCGCAGGCTATGGGCACTGCGGCAAGGGCCTAGCCATGCGCGCTAGAGGGATGGGAGCAAACGTCATCGTGACTGAAGTAGATCCCTTACCAGCGTTGAGTGCTGTGATGGACGGTTTCAGGGTCATGAAGATGGATGAGGCCGCCTCTCTGGGGGATATTTTCTGCACTGCCACTGGGATGAAAGACGTGATTGTAGGGAGGCACTTCGAGTCGATGAAGGACGGCGCCATAGTCTGCAATACCGGACACTATGACTGCGAGATTAGCATACCCGATCTCGAGGAGAGATCCACTGGCTGCCGCACCATCAGAGAGAACAATGAAGCCTTCCAGATGGAGAATGGCCGTACGATACATCTCCTGGCGAGGGGCCGTCTGGTGAACCTCGCCGCCGCAGAAGGACATCCCAGTGAGGTGATGGACATGTCATTCGCCAATCAGTTCCTAGCATTGTGCCGCCTAGCCTCGGAGGGTAGTGACTATGACAACAGAGTCTACGACATCAGTCCTGAGCAAGATACCGAGTTGGCTGCACTAAAACTCGAGACATCAGGAATCAGTATCGATGAACTGACGCCCGTGCAGATTGCCTATCTCAATGACTTCAGTGCCGGGACCTAGTCCTCCAATGACTCAAACTCATCTGCTTCGATTTTCTCTTGAGTCTCGGAGAACCAATCCTCCTCGATGACCGAGAATTCTGGAATGTCGGGACTCCACCTTATCGGCAACTTATCTCCCGACTGCACTACCAGTTCGAGCCTATCGCCCAGAGCCGGCATCCTCTGTCCGACCATGGCGGCGTACAACTTGCTGTACCTGATGGTTTCCGGTATGCAGATTCGCCCGCTACTGGTCTCGAAATCTATCGCACGGTCGAGATCCAAGGCGTGCCGATTCAGTTTGTGCAGTACTCCTGAGGTGACGCGCGATATCGCCATGAAACAGACCAATATGAAGACGAATACCATGAGGAACCCCCATGTCGAATCCCCGACGAGCGTCATCGAAATAGTCCCTAGGAGGAACACTATGGGTGCGATGAAGGTAACCAGAAAGAAAGTGGGAGATATTGGCTTACGTTTCTTCATCCTCTCGATTACCGCCCAACGCGGATGCTTGGGGTTCTGAGGCCTGAAGATCTCATCCTCTTCCATCTTAGCAGCCCTGGATACCATCCGGTTCACCGATTCCATACGAGCAAGTTGGTTGCTGCTGGTGGCTTCCATGCCCTCGCTGAAGAGCTCTTCAAGGAGTTCAGCACACTCCTCATAGTGCCCTATTCTGACTAGAATAGCTATCTGTTCGATTAATGGAGCGACTTCGTAAGGAGCAACTTCACGCCTGTCCTGCCACCACCTGAGGCCATCTTCTAGCATCCCTAGGTGGTCAACTAGGAGGACTCCTCCAAGCCTCCAAGCCTCGAAGTCCTCTGGATTTATCTGCACGACTCTACGCAGTGCCGCCATCGCCTTCGCTGACTGCTTGAGGTCAGGCATCTCCTGTTTACCTCTAGTTTCAGTAGGTAGTGACCAGCGGGCCACTCCCATCCACCCATCGGCGTGGGAGGGGTCGATTGACACCGTCTTCTGGGCCGCCTTGAGGGCAGCCACTCTGTCGCCTGACTGCTCTGCCTCTATTGCATCGAGCCATGCCATCTCGGCGCTCTTGGCCATGACCCTTGCTGGGGCGCGTGATGCATGAAGGCTGGGGTGTGGATTGCCAATCAACGACCCCTGCCGGTATGTCTGCTACTTGGCCGACCCCCGCCCTTCCAGTTGTCTCTGGGATTCGGTCTGCGCCGTCTCCCCTGTGTCTTCCTCGATCCTTTACCTTCGACCGGCTTCCGGGTGTCACAGCGGTTGCACACAGTCCTCTTGGCGTAATTGTGATTCTTGCACTTTGGGCAATTCCAGTCCCCTGGCTTCATATTTGAGTCATTGAAGCCGCCCGAGTTATTTGATCGATATCCACGAGAATCCCCACCTCTTCCGCCACCGCCTCTCGGTTTCGGCTCTTCACAACCAGTGCGATTGCAGACTTTCTTGTTTGAGAAATTGTGATTTTTGCACTTCGGACAACTCCAGTCTCCTGGCTTCATATTTGAGTTATTGAAGCCGCCAGAGTTATTTGATCGGTACCCCCGAGAATCCCTACCTCTTCCACCACCACCTCTCGGTTTCGGCTCTTCACAACCAGTGCGATTGCAGACTTTCTTGTTTGCGTAATTGTGATTTTTACACTTCGGACAACTCCAGTCTCCTGGCTTCATACTCGAGTCTCTGCCTCCTCCGAACTTGCGGTCTCGGCCCCTTTGATCGTTACCTTGTCTACTGCCCGGGCGACTATCGCGCCCCCTTCTGAATTTACTCTCGCCCGTTCGCCAATCCTGGCGACTTTGGTTGACCCTCCCTCTAGGGGCAATCTCAACTGGCGACCCTATTGCGCTACCTGCCTCTACACCTCCGTTCAGAGGATGCACGTGAATTAGAGGTTCATCGGACGGGCCCAACACAGTTTCCACTTTCCCAAGCGTCTTCCCCCCAACGACTCGGATGCCAGCTCCTAGCTTAGGCGCGCGTCCCTCAAAGGAGACCAAGAGCCCACCTTCGTGTGACTCTCTGGACACTCTGCCGGAGAAACTCATGGCTCAGCCGCGGCGCCTACCATACATGAGGGCTGCGACTGCAGCCATGGCCACAGTTGGGAGGCCTACTGCAGGTAGCAGACCACCTTCATCCTCTTCTTCAGAAGGAGTCGGAGGTTCTGGCTCAGGCTCATCGAAGAGATGCGAGTTGTTCACTGTCTGAGAGACCTCCGAGCACTTGTCTGAGGTATCGCACCCTTCGATTGTGATGACGTGCTCCCCCTCGCTCCACAGTTCGAAGTTGATATTCGGAGTGGACCACGTATTCCCGGTGGAGCTCACCGAACCTGTCTGCGAACCGTCTATGGACATTGAGAACGCCACAGATTCACCGTCCGGGTCACTGTACTGCCCCTGCATTGACCACTGCGACCCATCCCACTCAGTGTTCATTATCACCAACACGGGCGGTGAAGACTCTTTTTCCAAACCAATATCATACACGTGCTCGAGAGAGTATACCTCGTTGGTGCCAACGACACTGACCCAGACTTCCACCGGACCGGGCAGCGAGTTGGATGAAGAGAGATCTATTGTGACCTCTCCAGTAAATGTAATCGTGGAAGTGGGTGAAGACTGGCCGTCCTGAATCAGACCAATCTCGATTTCCAAATCAGGCCAGTCTGAAGTTGGGCTGATTGTAATCGGATGAGGGTCGCTTAGAGTCTGCATGGATGTCGAAAGAGAGAACGGCACGCCTAGGTTCCACGTCCTGTTACCAGTGTTCTGCCCTGCTGGGTCGACAGCCTCGCAAGTCACTTCTGCGGTGCTGCCACGAGGAATTTCGGCCCACCAAGAGCGATCACCGCCCTCCGACAACTGTAGTGAGGGGGCGCCGGTGCATCGGACATCCAACTTGGAGACACTGCCTTCGTCAGAGAACCATAGAGAGACATCTTCCCAGTACGCCCAGACGTGCTCCCCTCCGCTAGGCGAGGGGAACCACGCGCCCTCTGGAGGGGCAGCATCAGTCCACTCAGGGGGATCATCGACCGGAATCGGAGCTGTGGTGAAGTCCGCGAATAGGTCTTCGCCAAGCGGCCAATCGATTCGAGGGGAGTCAGGGCTGAGGCTGTAGGTCAGGCTGCCGTCAGCATTCTCTGTGATTGAGTACGTCGAGGAGCCGTCGCCAATGCAACTGCCCCGGAGCGGCGCCTGACCACCCGCGGTCTCCTCGTCCAGTCCTACATCTCTGCCTTCGCACTCATCCCACAGGTCGAGTCGCAGGTCTTGAGTAACGGGGAATGTGAAGTCGAGCTTCGCCCCGGTCATATTGGAGGCGTTGAGCACCAGTGTGAAGTTGCTGCTGTCAAAGAAGCCATGGATGACCACCGTCGCGTTCAGCCATAGTTTGATGCGGCATTCATCGACACCTTGAGAGGCCGCGATATCGGTATCACAGTCGCGGTTTTCATCTGGAATCACCGGCACCTCCTCACAGTCGTTGCCGAAGGCGGAGGTGCAGTCGCGGATCTGTGAGTGCCTAACTGGGACAATGTTGAACTCTTGGATGTCGACTCCGTCCTCCTCCCAAGAGCTGTTCTTCCAGTCCACTCCGACTCCACCTCTGTGAGATGGGCCGTCCCTGATACCTATTCGAGTCAGCGTGTGTTCAATGCACTCGCTCGCGAGCGCGCGGAAGAACTCTCTCTCATCGGTGGAGATCCAGCTGTCGCCGCCGTCATTGGGGTCAATCTCGGCCATGAATTCGTCCATCGATACGCGCAGATCGTCAGCCAGTGTCTCATTGATCCAGGCGACTGCCTGGACGTCTGCCGACCCCCAGTCCTCATTCACTATGATGTCGAAGGACGCGTGGGTGTACTCAAACAGGTTCTCAAAGGTGATTGAACCGCATTGCTCCTCGAGCGAACCCCCACCTCCTAATTGCTCCATACGTACTGGTTCATCTTCCAAGTGCTCGAAATCTTCTCTTCCCTGATCTGATGGCATCAGCATTGAGAGAATCATTAGGAGAGTGAGTACGCTGGCTATGACGCCCCTGTCCATGCACCGGCAAGCGAAAGCGCGCATCATGATTCTATCGCCGCTCTGAAATATGAATTTAGGGTTCCCTAAACTTGATAACTAAAATCTATTTCGATATTTTTAGGGTGACCTAAAATGAATAGAAACAAGGCTCTTGCGAGCCTAGTAATCGGATTGATGATAAGTACCACGCTAACTGGTTGCTTAGGTGGAGATGATGATAATGTCATCAGAATTGCATTCAAGACTCAGGACGATTACGACGACCCTGAAGCCAACCCCCAGAGACTGGCTGACTTCATCTCCCAGCAGACTGAGATGGATGTTGAACTCTATCCTATATCCAGCGATGTAGCAGCTATCGAGGCCCTCAGGTTTGGCCATGCTGACATCGCTATCCTAGATGGCGGCGCAGCTTGGATGGCATGGCAGCAGCATGGCTTCGACGCTATACTGGCCGATCAGAAATCAGACGGCTCCACTTACTACACGGCATCTGCATGGGTACTCAATGACAGCGATATACATTCTCTGAATGATTTACAGGGGAGAGACTCCTGCCACACTGGCTGGCTAAAGTCAGCCGGCATGCTCATGCCGATGGGTTACATGATTGGCCACGGCATGATTGAAGTGTCAGGTGACAATGAGGACATCGATAGCCTCAGAACGACCATCGAGAACTACTTCGGCAATGCATCAATCCCATCTAGCGGCGATCCTTACTACGGATACAGGGGGGCATTCCGTTGTATGACAGAGGGCGCCGGAGATGTGGCCTTTGCTAAGGCGACATCCTTCAAGGATCACTGCGATGGAAACAATTGGTGCTTGAATCGCTCAGACTACAGGATGCTACAGCCGGCATTTGGTGAGGTCCCCAGCCATCCAATAATGGTCAATAGTGAGAGGGCAGACGAAGAGAAGGTAGACGCAATCACAAATGCATTTCTAGCACTCAACACCAATCTGGAAGGACAAAACATCCTAGAATCTGTGTTAAACACCCCTGGAATATCACAAGTGAACACCGAAGAACACCTCGGTTCGTATAGCGAAGCAATCAGCAGTATACCAGGGATTGCAGCTTACTTCGAGGAGAAATACGGAAACTAGCGGGGCCGGAGATGAGTTTGGAACCAATTCTCTCAATTCGTTCTGCTGAAATTGGTTTCAAGGATTTGAGCCCACTACTTGAAGGAGTCAATCTAGAAATAAGGCCTGGAGAAATTGTAGGTATAATCGGCCGATCTGGAATTGGCAAGACCACGCTGATTAGGACCGTTGCAGGACTTGTTCGCCCACTGTCGGGAGAGGTTCTTTTCTCCGGAGCCGATCTCTCTCACTCTACAAGAGGCTCCATCGGCCTAATACCTCAACGATTGGGCCTAGTTCAGCATCAGACGGTTGGATACAACGTTCTGATGGGCGCTCTGCCCAATTCGAATTGGTTCCAGTCAGTTTTCTCACTTCCATCAGTAGAAATGCGCGAAGCAACTAGGAAGGCAGTATCTGCGGTAGGACTAGAGGACAAGACCCTAACCTCAGTCAACCTCCTCTCTGGAGGTCAGCAACGCAGGGTAGCTATTGCGAGGGCTATGGTGCAGAATCCTCGACTTCTTCTGGCCGACGAATGTTTAGGTGAGTTGGATGCTGAAACCGCTCTTGAAATCATTGGCCTGTTGAGGACTATTGCGAATGAACAGAGGACAGCAATTCTGATTGTAGATCACAATCCAGTCCGCGCACGCACATTCTGTGACAGAGTATTACAATTACGCAGTCGCAAAATCATCCCTCTGAGTGAGGGCGAACAGGAAGAGGCTTCTTCACTTCCACAGTATAGGGGTGATGAATAATGAGTGATACTCCGCAATTCGTCCAGTTTGTAGTAAGGCGACCCATCCTGCGGACTGCCATCATACTAGCCATATTTGCCGTACTCGCTATATTCCACTTAGAGGTCAATCTTTCCCGTTTGGGAGATGCAGCCTCAAATCTCGTGGTAATAGCAGGGGAGGCTTGGCCCCCCGACTTTTCGATTTTGACCAAGAGAGCATCATGGGCATATCCTCCGTGCGAATTGCAGACTGATTGGATGTGCAGCCCAGCTGTACTGGGAATGACGCAGACGTTGGAGATAGCATTCCTAGCCACCATATTTGGAATGGCGATTTCACTCCCCCTAGCTGTAGCTGCGGCCACTAACCTTTCACCTCCGTTATTGGCGCAGGTCGTGAGACAGGTTCTCGCGGCTCTGCGAGTCCTACCCTCTCTCATTTGGGCCCTCATCTTCGTAATCTTGGTAGGAATTGGACCTTTGGCTGGGGTTCTGGCAATGACAATGTACACAGTCGGGTATCTCGGTAAACTACAGTATGAGGCACTTGAGGGAGTTAGCAGGGAGCCGCTTGAGGTGGCCCGTGCTATGGGATTGCCTCGATGGCAGGTTGCACGCTTCTTCGCTATTCCTGAGGCAGCCAACTCGTTGATTAGTCAGATGCTGTTTATGTTCGAGTATAATGTGAGGCACGGCTCCGTAGTTGGCCTTGTAGGGGCAGGAGGGATAGGGTGGTACATGCAGTATTACCTAGAGCCTTTCAAACTCTATGACAGGGTGCTCGCATTGATTATCGTGATGTATCTAGTTGTCATTGTCATCGATCAGATATCTCTGCGAGTACGCAGCCAGTTCATTGAGGAGCACGAGCAAATTCGGAGACCCAAGTGGCGAGGCGCATTTGTTCCCTGGGCAGAGTCCTCGGACGATTAGACGGCATCATCCGCAACTATTCTGATGGCCCCATCATCGTAGGAGATGTGGATGTTATCTCGGACCTTCAGAGTCAGAGCAGCCAGGGCCTCGTACACCTCTTTCTCTGAGACTTTGAAGGCGTCCGCAGCGCGTTTGGTCGACCATGGGACCTCGACAAAGTCTGACGCCGAAATCCATTTGAGCAGCCGCAATTCGAACTCAGTGAGGTCATCGAACGCCATTCGCTTCGACCTCCGATGTGCAACCGGGCAATCAATCCTTGCCGAACTCATCCCTCATAGGAGTCGACCATTTGACGAATAGCCTCTTTGACCTCTAGTTCGCCATCCAGCAACCCTCCCAGTGCAGTTAGGAAGGGAACATCCATTCCGAGTCTATGGGCTCGATTGTTAAACATCCGGCATGCACGTACGCCTTCGGCAACCATGTGCATCTCTCCCTGCGATTCTTCTAGGGAAAGCCCGGAACCCAGTTTCTCTCCCAGCGTGCGGTTTCTGCTTCGAGGGCTCGTCGCGGTTACGTACAGGTCGCCGATTCCCGCGGGGCCGAAAGCAGTCCTAGGCTCTGCCCCCATCGCATCTAGCAGCATGATGCCCTCGTTGAAACCTGAAAGCACCAGAGCTGCCTTGAGATTGTCTCCACCATTGGTATGCAATCCGTCGACCAACCCGCAAGCGAGCGCGACCGTATTCTTGTACGCCCCCCAGAGCTCAGCCCCCATTGGATCGTCAGCGGCCTTGAGCAGCAGGTTGCTGGTGGATAGTCGCTCTGCGATGCGGTCGGCGACACTGCGGTCGTGACAGGCCACCAAAGCGGTCGTCATCACACCTCGAGCGACCTCGGGAGCGATCGTGGGGCCGGTCATCACGATTACTGGATTAGACTTACCAGCTTCCTCAAGCCTCCTCTCTATGGCATCGGATATCATGCCCGAACCGCCTTCATCTGAGGGGGCAAGGCCCTTGGCCAGATCGAGCAGGACGTGAGAGGGTCTGAGATGAGGAATCAGGTCGTCGACCACAGAGAGAATGACTCCGCTGGGCAGGGCGAGTACAAGAATCTCACAATCAGAGGTGATATCGGATATCTGCATTGTCACCTGCATTTTGGGGAGTTCATATCCAGGCAAGTACTTCTGATTCACGCCATCGGTCATCATCGACTCATAGACCTCCTTCTCGATGGTCCATCCGAGGACATTGTGCCCATCCTCGCACCAGATGTATCCTAGAGCGGTGCCCCAGTTGCCCAGTCCGAGTATACCTATCCGTGCCATATTCGTCGAACTTTGGGCCCGTCATACCCGTTATGACCCTATGGGGAAGCAGATAACGGAGGCATTGCCTTATTGACGGAATTACTCCCGTACGAGTACGAGCAGGGGTACCCGAGTGGTCAAAGGGGCTGGGTTTAGGTCCCAGTGCGTAGTGCTTCGCAGGTTCAAATCCTGTCCCCTGCACCATAATTCCAACTGGCCGATGGCATCGAATTCGTGTTCGCCATTCTGAAATACGGGATGCCATTCGTCAGTAATCCAAGCAGGGGTTCCCGAGCGGTCAAAGGGGCAGCGTTCAGGTCGCTGTGCGTAGTGCTTCGCAGGTTCGAATCCTGTCCCCTGCACCATCTCTTTTTCCCGACAGCAGAACACTTTCCCGATGTGCCCCCCTCCGTCGGCCGTGGAGGAGCAAGACACCCAATCTACCAGGGACATTTCTGCGCTGAAGATATTGTCAATCATTGTCGGTGTGTGCATAGTTCTAGCAGGGCTTGGGGGGGCGGTTATCTACTTCGGTGTCAAGGGTCTTGTGGAGACATCGGAAGAAGAGGCGAAGGAGGCTTTTGAGAACAGCGGACCTGTATCCTGGCCCACTCCTACCAATGTTGTTGACGATATAGAGACTCTAGCAGATTTCGGTTACCGCAAGATCGATACTGTGGCCCACGCGAATGCAGGGGATTTCATCCAGTTCAGATTTGAGGATTTAGGCTACGAGGTAGAGGTCCAGAATTTCACTACTGAGTTGTGCGACGATTGCCGTAACTACATCGCCACGATAGAGGGTGAGGACCCGAATTCTTGGATTGTTGTAGGCGGCCACTACGATGCCATTTGCTATAGTCAGCAAATCATCATCGGCATAGAGTATCCTGGTTGCACTTCTGAGGGGGCATACGATGACGCCACTGGATCAGCATCCGTACTCGAGCTCGCACGTCTGATGATGGAGTGGCAATCAATAGCAGAGGCCGAGGATTGGGAGCAGTGGGGCATAGATGCGAAGCCCAAGCACACGTGGAAATTCGCAGTATGGGACTACGAGGAGTGGCAGGGTAGCGGTTCCCCAGAGGGTGCCGGATACGGTAGCGAGACCTTTGTCACTACACTGCCTGAAGGCATCGAGATCGCCACTTACATCAATCTCGACATGTATGGTCTGAATTGGCCAGTCGAGACTCAGTTGGCAAGCCAGTTAAGCGGTTGTGACGAGGATTTCTTCCACCTATACTTGTTCACTTCTCCAGTAGACGATTGGTCGTACTACGAGGACCGAGGAGTCAACGTCACAGACGAAATGAAGGAGCAGGCAGCAGTGCTCCAAGACAGACTTGGTTTGGTACTCCACGAGTATCTACATTACCCCACGGATTGGGTAGTCGTGCTTGATGACACCAAGGGTAACTCGGACCACTACAACTTCATCTCCCGAGGTTGGCCGGCCACCTGGTTCCGTGGGATGCATGAATTCCTCCAAGAGGAAGATGACACTTGCGAGCAGTCCCCCAAACACGCGCCTACAGATAGGGTCGATGTCCTGTATACCTTGGCGGGCGGACGGGGAGGCCTTGAGGCAGGAATGCAGACAGGGCTTGATGCACTAGCCTTACTGATGTGGCTCGATATTACAGGAAATTGGGCGTGACCTAAGCCGCCCCATCCTTCATAAGTGTCCCAAAGAGGCCACCGAATAATGACAAGAGCGTATGCCTTGATTGCAAGCCTACTATTGATTGCTACTCCGTTGGCCGGATGCACTTCTGGCCCAGAAATCGAAGATATCGTTGATGATATCCTCGGTTGTATGGATGAGAATGCCGAGAACTATGCGGAGAACGCTACCGCCGAGCTGTTGGGTGACTGCATCTATCTGGCTTCTATGGAGATTTTCATCACTGCCATGACTGAGCAGATGGAAATAGACGAGATGCTTGATATCATTCCCCAAGCAGGTTACTCGAAGTTAATCTCGACGAGTGAATTTAATGTCGATATGGGCATGCAAATGGACATGATCATTGAGGAGATGGTGATGGCCGATTTGGATACCGATTCGGTCTACGTAAAGATGGGCATGTCGATGGTGCCTTTCATGACCTACGAGTACACCCAAGTCCAGGTCGGTGAACTCGTCAACGTCCACTACACCATGGGCGGGATGATGGCAGCCGAGAGTGCTGGAATGGGTTCGTACCAGACTAGGGATGCGACCCCCGACGTGATGGGAACCATCTCCGCGCTGGTGAGTGCGTCTGATGCAGGAGAAGCCGGAGGCGAGATGGGACTCAATCTTCCTACGGGTGATGTTAGTGAACTATCTAGCGACATGCCCGCCGATGCGGAGCCTGTAATCACCTTCGATGATGAGTCAGGAGTTCAAACAATGACCATTGAGTACACCAACGACACCGGGCACGACATTTCTATCGTCACCTTGATCGACGATAACGAGGACCTCATGTCCTACGAGATTTCCACCGACAATGGCTCTGCCAGCTCTTCAATCAGCTACACAGTGATGTGGGGAGATGCCGTGGTCATCGAGGTCGACGACACTCTACCTAGGACCTCGATACCAATCAATTTCCACGTCGAGGGTATGCCCGAGGACAACTGGGACGATGGTGGCGATGACACGTTCTACTGCGACAACGGAAACGAGATCTCGAGGGACTTGGTCGACGATGGCTGGGACGACTGTGGCGATGGCTCTGACGAGTCTGACGATGACGGCGAAGGCGGCGACATCCCGACTCCCGAGGAGGCTATGGAGGACGTAGACACCGACGGTGACGGCTACATGAGCCACCAGGAGTTCCAGGACGCCTGGGAATCCGATCCAGAAAACCCCGAACTCGATTCGGAAGAAGTTGCAACTCTGTTCGATGATTGCGACTATGACGGCAACGACCTGATTGACATCGACGAGATGCAGTGCTTCATCGACGGCATCGGGGCCATGTTGGGTGGCTTTGGTGACGATGGTGGCGATGAGGATCCAGAGCAGATGATGGACTACATGGACACGGACGACGACGGCTATCTGAGCCTGCAGGAACTCATCGATTACATCAAC
>Ga0105352_1000978_pt1 | contig 15942 bp, 7 predicted proteins | sample EN8Hudsemesocosm_FD_83507 | JGI IMG/M metagenome (GOLD analysis project Ga0105352, IMG submission 83507) | Methane-oxidizing microbial communities from mesocosms in the Hudson Canyon - EN8B Hudson Canyon | ecosystem: Environmental > Aquatic > Marine > Cold seeps | place: Hudson Canyon | collected...
CTGGCCTTTGCTCATTATTATGAATTCAAAATGGGCCGCTTTAACTCCATATCAAGCATTTTTAGCGCTTGGCCAGATTGTCCTGAAGCAAAGAATAGCTAACCAAAGCTCTTGAGCAAAAGCACTCCCTTCAGGCGGACTCAATACCACTGACTATGAACACAAAGCACTACCTTTTAGGTCGCCAAAAAACCGCTAGAAAGGAGTTAAAAGCGTGCATTTTACGTGTTAAGCATACCGTTAGTGACAGACCTGAATATTATGTCAGTAATGGCAAGAATTCACATTGCAGACGCTCAACGACTTGGTAATTCATGGCATACCAGTAAAATTGAAATTCCAGATAACAAACGAAAGTGAGCAGAATCAGCCCTTTAGAAAAAACTAATAGATCGCTGCCTAAAAGTTACAGCACATAATATAGGTAATAATTACCTATAAAAAATGGATAATAGAGAACTACATATAAGGAGCAAACTTCTCCTTCCAAAACGTAATTATTTAATACTACCTTGATATGCTCTTTGCAAAGTTAGAAGACAGCATAACTATCTTAATACAGATAAAATATGTATTAAAATAGTTAATTAAGACCACACAGCGAAATCTGGATATTTATTTATAGCTAGTGTTAATCCACCTATTGGCAATCTAACTGCAATCCATTTGAATAACAAATACTGTATGAAAATTCATTATTCGAATACGAGTCCCAAACGCCTTCCTTTTTACCATCAACATAATTACCAACCCAGCCTTCATCATCATAATAGCTACTATAGGGTCCATTTTTCACATTATTTTTATATGTTACCGTTTCACTTAGTGTCCCTAGATAATAGAAACTCCAAACGCCATCCCTTAGGTCATCAACATAATTACCAACCCACATTCCATCACCAAAAGAGCTACTAGAGGGGCCATTTCTCACACCATTTGTATATGTATTCATTATAGTTAATTTACCGGACTGATAATTGCGCCAAACGCCATCGTATAGGCCATCAACATAATTACCAGTTGTTTGCTCGGCACCACTATCATCATAACTAATATAGGGGCCATTTCTCACACCATCTTTATAGGTATACGTTTCACTTAATTCATCAAATATATAAAAACTCCAGAGACCTTCTTCATTGCCATTTTCATTCCTGCAGCCTTCCCAGCCACCATCTCTGCCTGGCTGCTCACAATCAACTAATATAGGATCATCCGTAGATCCGTCAATATCTACTTCAACTACATTTGAATTAGGCCCATTTGTAACACTAGCATCAGAAGCATTACTAGCATCTTCCCACTCCCAAGCCCTAAGTAGGAAATAATAGGACCCTTCTGTTTCAGCTTCATATACATATTCATTAGTATGCAGACCAAAACCAACTTCGACTGCGCCGTTTACATCAGGCTCGCCTGTTTTTGAGACAAATAACTCGTAGCCATTTGCACCTTCAATATCATTCCATGTGAGCGTTATCTTTGAGCCTTCTTTTGTAGCGCTTAGGTTCGGAGCAGCTAAACTAGAATCATCCGTAGATCCGTCAATATTTACTTCAACCACATTCGACTCTGCACCTAATACAATGTCAATGTACTCAGGAGCCGTCCCTTCAAATGCTTGCACTTTAAAGCTGTAAGCCCCAGCTATAGTTACATCAACTACAAACTCATTAACATTTGGCGCAAAGCCACCGTTAGTGGTCGCGTTGTTGGGATCAGTAATCCACAATACGTAGCCATTGGCGCCTTCAATGCTATTCCAATTGAGCGTAATTTTGCCTCCGTCTCTTGTAGCGCTTAGGGTGGGGGCTGCTAAACCTGGTTCAGGTTCAGGGTCAACCTCTCCTGGCACAACAGGAGGGTTTTCAGCTATCAAATTAAAATCATTTACTTCGATTAGCTGACAGCTACCGGCTTCTATTATGATCTCTTCAGACCAGACTTTAAGCGGGCGGTAAGTCTGGTTCATATCGCATAAAAGATTACTGGCATAACTTTCTTCTACACAATGCTGCGACTGATAGGTCTTAGCTGAAAAAGTATAAATTCCAGGCTCAAGCGCTAAAGTTGTTGCGACTGCGCCCGCAGCTAAACCACATACCTCCGTTGAAAGAGGCGAAGAGTAATTAAGATCACGATATTTAAGGTCACCCACTAATTTGTTATCAATATAAGCCAAAGACAACTTGTGCGATCCTGGGTTGGTCGTATAATAAGTGACGAGGCCAACACTTTGACTGGCTGCAATGTCCTTAATATCAAACCACTCAGGGTAGTCTGCTGCTAATAAGTGCAAACTATCACTAGGATGACTAGGTAAATGCATCGTCGTTTTATTCGCTAGATAGCTTCGGCTAGGTTGATAACCTAAGTAACTCGTAAGCGGGTAAAGTGGTACACCTTTTACTTCGGGTTGTATCGGTCGATACGTTCCTGGCTCACAACGGAAATCACTTCCCTCGCAGTTGTTACCCGAATTTGGAGCTGATGGTACAGGTATCCCCTGCAGAGTGCTGGCAAAATTCTGCTGGGCTTCATTTGCGGAAATTAATTCACTAATTGAATGTTCAGCCAGAAGTTCTTGAACCTCATTGCTGGCTTCAAATCCTGCCTCAGATTCAAGAAAGTTTAGAGTTTGTATTGTCGAATTATTGATTCTTATACTATCAAGCAGCTGTATACCATCTGAATGATCTGCATTTTTATCAAACGACTGCAAGAGTCGGGCAAGATTAGTCACTCTATTGTCGTCGACTCCCTGAGCATCAGGAAAAAAATCGAATGGTGTTATTAGCTCGTCTGCATCCGCCTTACCAAGTTGTATATAGCCCATATAAAATGTCACTTCTTCACCGGAACGATAATTAAATCTACCTTGTGAGTCTGTATAGCCAGATTGAGTTTCTGTTTCATATCGTAGGCCTTCAACTGGCCCATCAAGAAATTGTCCAGTCAAAATTGAAACCGTTGGGTTTGATTCAGAGTTCGTACTATTACTGCCTCCCCCCCCGCCACCACATGCTGACAATAGCGCAGTAAGGGTCGCGACCAACAACCAAGTAGGCAGATCGGATATTGTTACTTTGGCAAGTTTGAAGCTAGGCATGAGCTGTTCCTATCGTTTAAATTTTGTACAGAACTTTAAGGCTGGCGAGTATATATAAAAAAACATTAAACCGCACTTGATAAATATCAAAGTTATGCTAGTTAATATTCTATTACATTATTCCTTGCTTCTTTTAAGATCGCCTAATATTAACAACCTGACACCGATGAAACTTCGTTATCAAATGATGTTTTATGATTGAAAATGAATGGAGGGTGGTGTTATTTTTTGACAGTTATTGGAAACTTGATAGAAAGGCATTCTCAATACTGTTTTAGTACATTAGGAAGATGTGATGTTATATTTGAAATATAACAATAAGGTAGCCCTATTGAGACTTCAGATGGACAAAAAAAACAGGCAAACACTCTTGGAAGAGTTTAAACGTGAGTGATTTAAAGGCTCCTTAGTCTATATCAGAATTAGTCTAATACTGACAATCTGCTTAGTACTGTTCTTTTATCCTTTTGACCCTTTTATCGTGAATCAAATAAGTGCAGAATTTTTACAATTTTGTCGTTTGTATATTCTTGTTCCGAGCTGACTACTTCTAACCTATTTAACTTATAGGCCTATAAACCCATCATTGTTCTATATTGCATGTTCGTTAGTTTTTACGATAGGTGGAAGTATATTTATTTATTCTGGCTATTTAAGCCCTGACGATTCAGCGTTAGATGACTGATAATAAAACAGTGAGGGTCATAATCAATAACCAATCAAACAGATTGGATATTGTTACTTTTGCGAGTTTGAAGCTAAGCATGAGTTTTCCTGTCGTTTAAATATCACAAAATAAAAAGGCGGCAAGTATAGAACAAAAAACAACCAACTATTCTTGATGAATGTCAAAACTATGTAAATTTTTTAGTTCGTTATTCCTTAATTATTGTAACTACGACTAATCCTATCAACCCGACACTGATGAATCTTCGAAATCAAATGATGCTTTATGATTGAAAATGTACTGGAAGTAGTTGATGTTTTTGTGATGGTTCATAGAGAAGGGGTCCACCAAACAACTCAAAAGTTAGAGCTTTTGGTTTAACTGTCTTTGAAAATATAGAAAGGTATCGCTTTGTGCTGTGTGAAAACTGTGGTTCAGTTTTCACACAGGCTGAGCATTAGCGATCCTTTGGAATTCGAAGTAATCGCTGAGAAAAACCTACAAGAAAACGATTATTAATTTAAGGGTAACAATGCAAAGGTTGTTATTAGAGCGGTATTGACCGCTGACAATATCCAGAGATAAGATCAGCGGCAATTAGATTTTTGATAAAGCCTATTTACGGATAGGCATTAACTAGTAGCCATCACAATATGAACATTGACTTTTTTTGCTACCTCCAAGCTCTTCATAGCGACTAAGAATAGCACATACAGCTTTACGACCAGTTACTCCAGCCGCACCCGAAGAACAATAAATCCATGCCATTTTACACTGGGATTCCACCTGAATGTCATTTGGGTCATAACCTTGGTCAGAATAACTATCACCGCAATTAGAACCACCATTATCAATAACTGGAGGGGCTGGTGATACACTTGAAGGAAAGCCATATGCAGGCACACTAGAGCTAGATATCGCTCCATCTTTATGAAAATAATTCAAAGTCACCTTCTGAGTATTGCTAAAGCCCCCGTCAATCTCTATATCAAATGTTTCTTGTTGACTCTTTTTATTCTCATACTGCCAACTAACTGCTTTAATATCCTCAGTAACATACGCTTTTAATCCAATATTAGTTGGGTATTCAAAGGAGTTATACTTAGCCCCCATTGAGGGACCTGGTGGTACTAAACCATCAACAAAACGATGCTTTGTGAGGTATCCGCCAGGTTCGTACACTTCATCATATTCGCCACCTAAATTCTTGGTATTAAAGAAGCTTATTGTGCTCCCATCAACCGCTAAAGCACATGGTTTTGCAGTATAGCGGGTGCCGAGAACATCAAATAAGTTAACGTATATATGGCCTAATTCACGTGTCAAAGGTTCTGAAAATCGTAGCCCATTGGAATAAATGTAACCACCCTGATCAACAAAAGCTGGAGGATCTCTGAGAAGATGGTGGGTATATGTAATTGAAGATCTTATGGCACCGTTGATATCAACTCTGAGTAGTTTCGATAAATTATTAGACATGTCAACATGTAGCGCGGCATCACCATTCGTAAATGTCCCAACCAATAAGCCATTCCCAGTTTCTCCATCAGGATACCCACCATATAACGATTCAATTGACTTTTCAGTGGACCCACCGAGTGAATTAGTTATGCGTAATTTTTTTTCACTGTAAACCACTTCATAGATATCTCCTTGTGAAGATATGGCGCTGTATTTACTAGTTGAGCTGTAATAGCAATCCACTTCAGGGAGGGTAAGGTTTCGTGAGAGCTTGAATGCGTCATGGATAACTGTAATTTCACCGTTTTTATCCATTGATAAATAAGCTGGCTCTGCTGGGATACCATCTCGCACAACGTTAGCTAAAAATCTCACTATATCTCCATCGTAATAAATCACTTTTAACCCAGTACGTATGTTACTGTCCTCTTCATCGCTATAATGTCCATCATTTGAAAACACTAAATTATCAAGTTGGTTCTTCAAGTTAACAATCTTATTAAGCTGACTACTAGAATCGTAAAGATAAAGATCAAAGGTATAGGGGTTTATAGTTGCAACATACCCGTTATTAAAAACATTCCCATATGATGAATTAAAGTTTACCACATCCGTAATATACTCAAAATCAGGACTATACAGTTGTGATTCAATCACAAAATAGCCATCTTTTGACATCCCTGAAATCCTAGAAGATTCCGGAAGTTTATGTAGCATTTGTAACTTCTGAACTCGCCCGCTCACTGTAACTGTATAAAAGACCGGTTCTAACAGGAAGTTTTCATTTCTTGGTTGAAATTTTACAGTATAGGTACCCGGCAGGAGTTTAATATAGAATTTTTGAGCGCCTGTAACAGCAAGTTGGCTTAAAAGAGATGTGCCGGAACTGATATTAAAGTCAATATTATCAACTTCAGAGCTTGCATTAGAAAAGGGGTACAGGCTATAACCGGAACTATATGGCATTTTTGTCCCCTTCTCTAAAAAGAAGGAGACATCATTAGTATATCCCCAATCATATCCATATGTTGCAATAGCCTTCGAGGCATTTACTTCGAATATAGTACTTTCTGGTCTAACATCTATCGCTTTAAAAGTTAACAAGTCATTTGAAGTTGATTGTGAAGCTACTGTTACGACCATTGAGTCGCTAGCTGTCAGGCCATCATCATCTGCGACCACCAAGGTAAGAGTATGTGTACCAATAGTAAAGTCTGTTTTAGTAAAGCTGGCTTGAGTACTTAACTCAACACCATTTTCAGTCCACACATAACTATCTATACTTCCGTCCGAATCACTACCAATACCAGCCAGGGTGACCGATTCACCAACAATTATAGATTGATCTGTCCCTGCAGAAACTTCAGGTGCCTGATTCTCAGGACTTCCACCAATTGAATTCACGACGACGACAACTGAATCTGAGCCAAATAAACCGTTATTATCTATAACAGTCAAAGTTAAAGTATGACTGCCTAGGGTAAAATCGGACTTAGAAAAACTTACATTAGTACTTAACTGAACTCCATTTTCGGTCCAAAGATAACTTATTACAGACCCGTCATCATCTACGCTATTACTAGCATTTAAAGTTACTGAATCGCCTATTATGATCGTTTGATCAGCGCCAGCAACTGCAGAAGGAGCTTTGTTTACAGTAAAGTACAACGTTTCAATATCTAAACTAGTTAGATACTGCTGAGTTTCCTCTAACAAAGGATTATCATGAAAGTAGGCTTTGACCAAACCTGCTTGCTGACTTAGGTCTATGGCGCTTATATTGTTATCAAATAAGTACACCTCCTTTAGGCCTGTTTGTATACTAAGATCAATAGTCGTTATTTGGTTTGAGAATAACGCCAACACTAAGAGTTCAGGTAATTGGCTCAGATCAAGGCTATGAAGCTGATTTTTACCTAAACTCAACATCTTTAAAGCGGTAAGCCGACTTAGGTTAACGTCAACAATTTGATTGTTGACTAAAGACAGCTCCCTCAAAGAGGTAAGCTGATTAAGATTAATACTTTCAATATTGTTACTGCTAAGATCAAGGGTCTTTAATGATGATAGATATTCGATACCACTTGTATTATTAATCCCAGTGTCCGTGCATTGGAGATAGATAAATTCTGAGACGAGTGTCCAGTCATTATAACTTGCTGTAGCATCGACACAGGTTTTCAAAGCACTGTCTAGGAAATCAATACTGCTAATCAATGCAGTTGGATCAGTTACTGGCTCTGTATAACCTAAAGTTTCGCGAAGGTGTTCAATAGCTTCCAAACCGCTAACTAACTGAGTCTTTACTGCGCCACTGTTAGCAACTACAGAAGATACTGACATATCGAATTCTTGGTAGCTATAAAAATGAGTAACTACACCTTGAGCGGCACTATGAGCACCGTCACCAATCTCAATACCATTTTCGGCATTACCATCCATATCCAAAGTTTGAAGTAAACGAGCGATATTGACTGCTTCAGGATGATAAACATCTGTCGTGTTAACAAGATCCAAGGGGGTAATTAAGGCTGACGCCAAAGCGGTAGGAAAATCAATATCTCCCACTGAAAAGGTAATTACCTCTCCTTCTTCATATAGAAATTCGCCAGTTGAAGTTGTTCTACCCGAATGAGTCTTAGTACGGTATTTCAAATTCGCGACAGGACTATCAACAAATATACCTTGCAATTCAATGGGAGAGGTGGAGTCCCCCCCCCCTCCGCCGCCACCACATGCCGACAAAAGAATAAAAGATGTGGCCAGGAATATCCAAGAAGAGAATTTGGATTTGACTATATTGGCAAGTCTGGAGCGATACATGAGTTTTTCCTGTCGTTTAAATATTACACAATAAAAAGGCGGCGATTATAGAACAAAAAACAACCAGTCGCTCTTGATGAATGTCAATACTATGTAAATTTTTTAGTTTGTTGTTAATTTAAGAACTACAACTATTTCTAATCTATCAATGCCGCCCTAGTTTATCTTCGTTTTTCAATGATGCTTTATGATTTAAAATGAATTTGCCTTATAGCTCTGAAGCTAGCTAAAGGATTTCATAGGGAGAAGAGCATCAGCTAGAAATTTTAGCGGTTAGACGCTATCGCCGTTTCTGCGTGACTGGGGTTTGAGTTGAAAAGACATATCAGTACTGCTTTGGCACATTTACACTATGTGATGTTATATTCACTTTATAAAAATAAAATAGCATTTTTGAGACTTCAATATGGACAAAATAAATCGGCAAGCGCTTTTGGAAGAGTTCAAACGCGAATGGTATAATGGATCGTTAACCTATATTAGGGTAAGTCTAATACTGACGATCTGTTTGGTGCTTTTCTTTTATCCATTTGACCCTTTTATTGTGAACCAAAAAAGCGCCGAATTCTTACAGTTTTGTCGTTTGTACGTTCTTGTTCCAAGCCTGATATTTCTAACTTATTTAACTTATAAGCCAATCAACCCTTCATTGTTCTACATTACATGCTCGCTCGTATTTACGATAGGTGGGTGTATATTTGTTTATTCTGGCTACTTAAGCCCTAATGATTCTGCCCTGCATGTACTGATATCACTTATTCAAACAATTGCACTGATGCTAATCGCGTTACGCATTCCTTGGAAGCTGAGTGTTCCGTGCGCTGCTTTCCTTTACCTATATGCTTCATATGTCACTTTGATGCACATCGACATTAATACAAGTGCCTTATATGCTTTTTTAACTGGGTTTGGAGCCGCAACGTCGATTATGTGCATCTCAGCTTACCTTAGAGATAGTGATGCGATACGACTATTCATTGCTCAAAAACAGAACGAGAAAAATCAGAATGAACAGCTCGAATGGTCAAAACTAATTACACGTTTTTTGCGTCATGAGCTAGGTAACCAAATTACTGCAATATCGACTTCGTTGAGTATGATGGAGCGAGTTCCTCATGATAATAAAATTGAAAAGTATCTCTCACGCGGCCAGAAAGCAGTTAAAGAACTTAGGGACCTATTACTAAAAACCACCAATGCAACCAACATTGAAGATGCAGTGAATACCTCTGACTCAACAATATTTCATGTATCTGAGTTACTATCTGATACGCTATTTCAATATGAGCACAATCACCCATCTATCCAGTTTAATCTAACTATCTCTAATGATTTTGTTGTTGAAGGAAGCAGCGTGTTATTAAGCCGAGCGCTTGGTAACTTACTTGAAAACAGTATTCGACATCAACTGACGGGTACTCCCATCACCGTAACAGCAGAGCAAGATAGAACAATTACCGTTTCAAATGAAGGTGACCCGCTTCCAGAGAATAAACAAATTTTATTTGAAATGGGTCACGCTCAAGACCAAAAAAATGGAGGGCTATTTGGTCTAGGGCTTTTTATTGTCAAGAAAATTATGGAGGCCCATGAGGGAGCCGTTTTCGTTATGGATTTAGTCGATAAAAACAAAACAGGTGCGAGTTTTTCATTATCGTTTCCTGAGCAAAGTTCGATAAGCTAGAAATGATAATTAATCAACCCAGCGATAACCTCTTCCTCTTTCTGTCTTAATTGAGCTGAATGAAGGGGTAATTTTTTTGAACTCCTCCCTGATACTTTTTATATGGGCAACAATCGTATTGGGCTCTACATAAATATTCGCTGCTGCTTGAAGCTGATCATGATTTACTGCTTTTCCTTCGCTTTTGGCAAGCGCTGTCAGTAGCCAAAATTGAGTCAGGCTTAGATCTAGTTGTTCAGAGTTCCAGTATGCTTTATAGCATTTATCATCTATCGATAAACCACTTTGCTTACAATCATTAGCTGCGTGTTCAAATTCATTTCTCAAAACAGAATAGCGTTTGAGCAATGCTCTAATTCTGAGAAGAACCAATTCTAAGGCTGTATCTTTTGTCACGTAGTCATCGGCTCCCAGTCGCCACCCACGTGATTGCATGTCGATATGAGAGTGCGATGTTAAGAAAATAATAGGTATATCAGGGTGCGCCTTACGTAGCTCTTTACAGAGCTCCATACCACCAAAGGAATCATTACCTAACTCCACATCTAGTAATGCTAAATCAATATCACCATCAAGAAAACTGTCACTTGCATCCTTCCTATTATCAAATGACACGACTGAATACCCATCACTTTCGAGCAAATCAATATAATTTTCTCTGATAACCGGATCATCTTCCAAATAACCAATCACGGGCTGTACTGCTGACATCGAATACACCTTCAAAATAATTAACACTTAGCATATTAGAACGAACTGGCGTAATAGTTAAGTATAGAAAAATGAAGATTTATGAAATTGCCTTTAAAGTGTGTAGTGTATATTTCTATAAGACTGATTTCTTCGGGTGTAAAGCTCTAGTTTTTAACCAATTGAGTGTCTGTTTTGCCACTAAAAATACTAAATTTAAAGGGACGCATTAATTCCAAATTTGTATCTATTCACCAACTTAAAAAGGATCGCTTTTGAACACGTACTAGCTGTTTATCGCCACCTGAATTTGTATCGCTTTAACTCCGTTGCTAGCATTTTGAGTAATTGGCCAATATTTCCTGCTACTAAAAATGTTTAACCAAGGCTCGTGAGCAAAAGCGAACCCTTTCCCTAGGTTCTCAAACCCCCAGCAATGAGCACAAAGCGTTACTAATTAGAAACTCAGAAAACCTATAGCTTTGGCCCGCAAAGCAATACCTTTAGTGTTCTCTTAAATCTGAGCTAAACTTGGTTTCTCACACCACACTTTACACCTCCTCAAATTTAACTAAAAATATAGGTTCGTGCTCTGGACCTCTTCCAGAGAATCTATGATTTTTAAATGCTCTATATAGATCAGCCTTTAACTCCTCAAACATTTGACCTAATGGCACTGGGTCATCAAAACTAAGGATACAGGTAACTCGGGAAGCTACATGTATCCTATAAAATACTTCTTTGAAATAGAAAAAATAATCTCTTTGAGGAGACCTGATATCCAACTTAGGAGCAATAAATAAATAATTGTTATTTCCTTTATCAATAGACCACTTAAGGCCTGGCTGATTATTGAAATAACCTCCACGCGCTAAAAGCTGGTTCTTTTTTCTTGTATCATTCCCCAAGTCCTTTAGTATTTTATTCTGGTCTTCAAGTAAAATTTTTTCTAGTTGGTATGACATCCATTTCTCCCTATATTAAAAAATATGAAGTCTATTTTCTGTAGTAAAATAAGGTCTAAAATCTGTTGTGCGCGAAACCTTAATGAATGACCGCTTTTGCTAAGGAACTCGCGCTTTCAATGCATAGCAGTAGAGCAACTCTAGTGGGGACTCTTGAATGCTCGAAGTGAACGGTTTAGGTCGATAGCTAGCGTGCTACATTTCATTAAAACCACTCGATATTGAACAAAATTATGTTCGGAGGCTTCGATGTATTAGGCAAACCAATCATTGGATGGACAGTCTAAATAGGTTTTAGGTTCACACCCTGATCTTAGCTAAATACTCGTTTGATTCTACCGTTTAGAGCAAACTCATCACCAACGGTACCAAGTGTTCTTTCACGCCCGCCAATAACCGCGCGATAGCTCCTCAGAAAGACATCAGTGTCAACACCCCAGGAAAACTTACCTTTGTTAACCATAACGGCGCCTTTAGGAAATTTTTGCAGTACAGGTCCATTAAATGCAAATGCATCTGGAACATAGAGTGCTTTGTGAACCTCTTTTTTTGTCACCTCCATGTAAAGCGCATTGTTTGGTTTCACAACTTCCATATCCCTGTGAATGCTTGATTTCTGTTTGTTATAAAAGTCGACGATACCTAAATCCTGGCTGGCGAAATCTAGTAGAGTTTTAATTCCATCTAGGTTCAGTTCATTTTGATTTACAGTCAGTTTCAAAAGCTTATTGTACAATTGGTCCGACTGTTCTTCCGTCACATCATTTATGATAATCGCTTCTTTGCCATTACCCTTGACAGCCTGCCAAGCAGAATCCTTACCATTGAAGAACACAATTCCATATTCATTTTTCTTTTTTATCCACTCACCTGAAAATTCACTTTCGTCTGGGTATACCATTGGTTCACCGCCGGCAGGCAGTTGCGGAATAAAAATAACAAAACGCTTGGTCCGATTTACTACGGGAATCGCTTTTTTAAAGTCTATTGAAGATATTTGGAGCAAAGGTAAATTGTTCATAATGGCAAGATAACAAATAGCCATGTAGAAAGTCATGCATTTTTTCACAAGCATGACAGCGTTGACTTTTTATCATCATAAAAATAATTGATAATAGAAGCTTCATAGGACCCTGATTCAAATAGATATTGCGATTAATGCCCTAATCCCTAAGAGTATAATGGAAAACAATACCCTGATTATGATCTGGAATGCCTCTGCTGGAAAAAATTCTGAGGCTCTCAAAGCTAGAGAGCTATTGGAAAAACTTATCCTGACCAAAACCAAATTTCTAGCTAATTTAGAAGTCATGGAATATTGGTTAGAGAAAGAGCCTAAACTTTATAAATTTGCCTCGCACGAAATACGTGCTAACCGTCAGTTAGTACTTAAAGTATTCCACAATAGTTTAATGTGGGGCGACCAAACAAAATATATCCCAACGGAACTAATGGATGATGAAGATGTTGTAATTTGTGCTCTAAACAAGAATGGCAGTGCTCTAGAGTATGTAAGCACTCGATTAAGAGCAAAACCAGATGTCGTTAAGAAAGCATGTTCTAAGGCTTTTAATGTATTCCAGTTTGCTGATGATTCGTTGAAGAATAACAAACCCTTCGTAATGGGACTTGTCTCTATGACACCTTGGGGATTGCAGCATGTTTCTCCAGAGCTACGGGCTGATCGAGACATTATTTTAGCAGCAGTAAGAAAGACCGGTGGAGCGCTCAAATATGCGTCGGATAAATTAAAAGATGATGATCAAATAGTTAATATTGCAATAGAATCTCAAGTTTCCGCTGTCGATCATGCTTCTAAAAGAATTCGATCAGATGATCTTTTAATAGAAAATCTCATTCGAGATAAAGGGCTTGGGTTAGATAAGGCGTCACCAAACCTACGTAAGAACAAAGAGTTGGTTCTCCTAGTATTGAAAAAATACGGTACAAATCTAGAGTTCGTCGATGAAGAACTTAAAAATGACCCAGAGATAGTTCGCACGGCTATCAGTAATTACTTATTTTACTCAAAAATCACAAGCTGGGGTGACCCTATGCACAATTGGGATTACGAAGCTCAGCAGTCTAAACAATACGATACGCCTATAAGCTTCGCGCCATCCTTTTTCAAAAATGATTACGAAACAGCAATGCTGGCAGTTGAACATAACGGATTTTCTATAAGAGACATTAGTGATTCTCTCAGAGCCGATAAAACTATAATACTGGAAGCGCTAAAGTCTACAAAAGGGTGGGCGTTGGAATACGCTACGGGTAGCCTACAGCAAGACAGAGAAGTTGTGACGACAGCTCTTGGTTTAAGCGGTTTAACTCTTCAATATGCAAGTGAAGGTTTCAAATCAGATACTGAGTTGGTCAAAATCGCCATACGAGAGAACCTAGACGCTATACAGTTTGCTTCTGATACAATAAAAACAGATCCAAATTTAATAATCGAAATGTTCAGTAACAGGAGGGCTAGCGGAAGTGAAGAACCATTTAAATACCTTCCGAAATCGCTAACCGAAAATAAGATTTTCATGAGAAAAGCAGCGCATGAGATTGGCCCATGGACTTTCAAGTTTGCCTCTTACAAATTAAGAGATGACAGAGAATTAGTTCAAGAAATGGTTGATCTGAATTTCTTCGCTCTGAGTTATGCTTCAAGCCGATTGAGGGATGACTTTGCACTCGCGAAGCAGGCTATGGAAAAAAGTGGAGGCTTACTCAGATACCTGAGTCCACGTTTGCAAGCCGATCAAGAAATTGTGGAAGTCGCACTCAAAACTGATGGCTCAGCATTGGAGTTTGCCCATCCCGCATTAAGAGCAAAACCTGACATTGTCTTACTGGCCTTAAAGAAAGATGGTAGAGCCCTCAGCTATGCATCACCGGAACTGCAAAATGATCCAATATTGCTTGTGCCAGCAATAGAAAAAGATTCAAGAATTTTGAAAGAACTCCCTCAATTTGCAAAAAATCACTTAAACCTTATAAAAGATCTTGTTCGAAAGAAGGGAGAGATTTACCAAAATGTTCCGACATGCCTCACTTCAAACGAAGAAATTGCAACTATGGCGGTATGCCAGAATGGGTTATTGCTTCAGTATGGCGATGAAAATATTCGTGCTAACCGAAAGATAGTCAAACTGGCAGTCCAGCAAAACGGTTTTGCTATTCAGTATGCCAGCAAAGAGCTCAAATCCGACGCTGAAATAGCATTGCTCGTTGTCAAAAACAAAGGAATGGCCATTAAGTTTCTTGATGAAAAATTAAAAAGCAATCAAAGTATCGTATTAACAGCGATAGGTGAAAATGGTGGAGCCCTAGCTTATGCATCGCAAGCGTTACAAAGTAATTTTAATATTGTATTCAACGCTATATGCCAAAAAGGAAGCTTACTCAAAGATGTGAGCCCTTCGTTCAAATCAAACAAACAAATCGTACTCGCAGCAGTTGCGCAGGATGGAATGGCGCTAGAGTATGCGAATCATATATTCCGATCTCACCGTAAAACCGTATTAACAGCTATACAAAGCGATTGCTGGGCGTTCAAATTTGCGTCAATAGACCTTAAAGATGATGACGATATCGTTCTTCAAGCGATTAAAGAAAAACCAATTAGCATTTCCCTTAACCCAATAAAATTTGCTTCAGATAGACTCAAAACTGACCGGCATTTTATAACTCGGGCTTTAAAAAAGAATGGGCTCGTATTCGATCATATCAATGAAGCCTTAAAAAAAGACAAAGACTTAGCACTTACAGCAGTTAAACAAGATGGACGAGCACTATCATTTCTATCTGAAGTGATGACTGATGATGAGTCAATTGTGAAAGCCGCAGTGCAACAAATAGGTGTGGCAATAGAGTATGCTTCAGATAGACTTAAGAATGATCAAAAGATCAAGCAAATAGCAGAAAAGAGCAAGCCCCTTAAGAAACATTCTTCAATACCTGGCTGGCAATTGAATATGTACATTATGGGAGAAATGTTCAAAAGTATGGACTTGAAAGAAGGAGAATAAACTAATCACTAAAAATTGGCCGCCTGAAGGTATTTGCTTTCAATCTTCTTAGTTCAATAAACCTTGCCCAAGATGCTAAAGTTAAAGAGTTCTAATTTTGGGAAAAGTATCGCTTTTCGTCCCACAGCTATGGGTTTTATGACATTCTAATAGGTAACGCTTTTGCTCTAGAGCCAGCGGTTTATCGAGGTTCAAATGAGTATCGCTTTAACTCCATACCACTCATTCTATGAGAAAGCGAAATCATAATAATTAGGCCATGTTGATCTTGGCCTTAAGAAGCAGCTTAAAGGTAGATACAGGGTATATCAAATGAATATAGATCAGTCACCTTTCCCTTTTTTAGTTCAGTTATAGTGTTACGTTAGTGAGGTTACTTTGAGTAAACTCCACTCAAAAGGCCATCCATTAGCTTTTCGTACGTTCCATCTTCTCGTATTGATTTCAACCCTGTATTAAATATATCTCGTATTTTTTCGGATCTTTTATTTACTTTTGGAAATAGCATCAGTCCA
>Ga0105352_1000987_pt1 | contig 15810 bp, 15 predicted proteins | sample EN8Hudsemesocosm_FD_83507 | JGI IMG/M metagenome (GOLD analysis project Ga0105352, IMG submission 83507) | Methane-oxidizing microbial communities from mesocosms in the Hudson Canyon - EN8B Hudson Canyon | ecosystem: Environmental > Aquatic > Marine > Cold seeps | place: Hudson Canyon...
AAATCAAATTCACCGCTCATTGCCATTTTTAGACCTTGAGTCCCGATATCACAACTTTCTACTTGATAGCCCATATCACTTAAATTCATTGATACTAATTTATTAATATCTGGGTCATCTTCAATTACGAGAATTTGGTTTTTCATGTATTTAATGCCTTCTATAAAGTTCACTCAAATATACTTATTAATCGCTTAAATGTAATTGTTTTTAGGCCTATTTCTTAAGCGTACTCATTTAGAATAGTTGCTTTTGCACAATAAAAAACCACTGGCGTTTAAATAAAACAACCAATGGTTTTTATTTACAGCAATCTGAAAATACTTATTACTGGGTACGTTTAAGTGTTAACTTTACCGTCGGTGAATCAAAACGATGTGACGAATCAAGAATAGAGTCAGGATAGCCATCCTCATTTGTCACCACGCCTGGATGTCTAGAGACCACATTAACATCATCACGTAAGGCGTTATAACCTTCTCCGCCATCCGCTGGACCAGGTATTGTACCGCTTAGCTCACTATTAGCCTCGGTTCCTGCATCATATATAGGTAATAATACAGTCATTTCGTCATCAATAGATAAACCAGCTAAGTCTAAGCCTTTTGTGCCGATAAAAGCGTCATTGGTATTAATTGGCATAGATGCCAATGTTAACTTTAAATCTTCAGAAGAAGAAGTTACCACTTCTAGTGTTTCTGTTTGGCCAGGCATAATCAAGCCAGCTCCAACAGCTGTTGTATATGCACCTGAATTGGTCGCCTCCATCAAAAAGTCGGTTGCATCACCACTCTCGGCTAATTTTTCTAGGCCTAAACTAGATTCTTCGCCTATCGACCATGCAGAATAACTCGCTCCATGGATAGAAATAGCTAATGGTGATAAAGGCTGATTACTGGTTAAATTGCTAACAGTAAGTTCATAACTCTGAGTCATGATGTCAGGTGTAGTCACATTTTTCACGCTATCTGATGAATCATTATCGCTACAGGCACTCAACGTTACCAGAGAACATACAGATAAGCCGATACTTAAATACTTTTTAATATGCATTGTATATTCTCCTTATTTTACAGTTACAACTACTTTTGCTACAGGGTTTAACCAACGATGGATTCGACTATCCACATCACTTATTCCACCATTTTCATCTGCATCACCGATATTTCCACGGTGAATATGAACATTCTGGTTGGTTTCGGTTGTGGTCACACCTGTACCATTTTCTCCGCCATTAGCACCTGGATTTGCAGGAATTCCTAATACACCGACAGCACCGCCACCATTAACAAGCTCATCATTCGCTTCAGTGCCCGCATCATAGGCATTTAAGAAAATCGTATAAGTCCCTGCTTCACTCGGAATAGCCCATGAATCTAAGCCCACAAAAGCATCATTTGTTGGTAATAACATCGCAGTAATCGACAACAATCCGTTAGAGCCTGTATCAAAGTCATTGGTCATCGTTGAAGTAGAAGGTGCTAACAGGCCTCCAGCAGGGTCTTCCGCATTTACAGCACCTAACGCTTCAGTAGCTGTCACTAAGCCCGAAATATCTCCCCCTTCTGCCATTGCTGCTAGTTCAGCAGTAGCTTCTGTTCCTGATTCAAAAAGATGTTGAGAATTATCATGCGCGCTAATTAATAAAGGCGTAAAAAACATGCCTTGAGTAAGATTACTAATTTTCACATCAACTGTTTGGGCTGAAGTAATGGTAGATGCTAATAATAATGGAAGTGTCGTAGCAGCCAGTTTAGAGTATATTTTCATGTTATTTCCTCTCGTAATTTGTGGATTTCGGTATTACCGTTAACTTGTCGTTATTTAACGTAACTGAGTTTACGAAAGGAAAATCTCAAAAGTTTCACGAAGTTATCACAAATTAGTCACGAACTATCATGATTTAATAAAAGCGCACTTTACCCCCTTTTCTTCTTAACAAGATAGATGAATACTAGAGCAATCGAAGAGTCTGAAGCTATTTAGCTTTTTCAGTCACTTCATCTAAGAACTCTTATTAAATAGCCTTAACACCACGCAGTAGGTACTAAAATGATGAACAAGATAAATTTTAAAAAAGCATTACTAATATTCTCGATACTGATGGCTTCGACCGCCTACCTGCATTCGGCACAAAGTAGTTCATCAATAGCTATGAACGATAATATTCAAGAGACAAACAACCCAAAAACCATGATGCAATCCTATAATTTTGATGAGAACTACAAAAAACCTTCAGATAAAGAGCTACGTAGCCGGCTCTCAACAATACAATATAAAGTCACCCAAAAAGAAGGTACTGAGCGACCTTTTGATAACGAGTTCTGGGATAATAAAAAAGCTGGAATTTATGTAGACGTGGTAAGTGGTGAACCTTTATTTTCTTCAAAAGATAAGTATAAATCTGGTACAGGATGGCCGAGCTTTACACGCCCTATAAACAACGCTTTTATTATAGAAAAAGAAGATAGTCACTTGTTTTATACGCGCACAGAGCTTCGTAGTAAATTCGGTGACTCGCACTTAGGTCATGTTTTTGATGATGGTCCTCAACCTACAGGTTTACGCTATTGCATTAATTCAGCGGCATTAAAGTTTATTCCTGTTGAGTTACTCGCAAAAGAAGGATACGCAGAGCTGGTATCTGAATTTTAAAAATAATCATTTGTCACGTCCAAGAAAGGAGCTTCAACCTCCGCTCCTTTCTTTATAGCTTCCTGATTTCACTATTAGTTTCTAATTTATTAGCCATAGCAAGAAATTAATTTACCTGAACATTATTAATTCAATAAAAACATAAGCAAATATTCAACATTTTTGAATGATGATAGCTAGATCTCAATGTTATCTGATGAATAAGATTAGAATGGCGAAAAATATAAACACGTTTACAATTCGCGAACAAAATTTTATTCCACAGGTCTCTTCTATGAAAATAAAGCCCACTCTAACGATGGTTAAAGCCAATTGCGTAACATTACGCCTAGTTTTGGTTGCATTAATAACGAGTATATTAGCGACAAGCACTGCATTTGCTGATTTTGAACAAAAATCTAATGAAGACATCCTGTTAATTGGTGCTGGAGCAAAATTATATTCAGGTCCTTATAGTGGTCAAGACAGCTATATAGAACCTTTTCCTATGATCAATATTCAACAGGGCCGGTTTTTTTTAAGAGATTTAACAGCTGGCTTTCATTTTTATAATCATAAGCGTGTTTCACTGGCGATTGCGGGTAGTTACAATCGTGAATTTTTAGATCTTGATGACATTAATGATAAAAATGCACAACTTTACTACGGCATAGAAGAAAATCGTGACCCTGCGACAGAAGTAGGGTTTATAGGCAGATTCTATTCACGTGTGGGCATCGTTGAAGGCACATTTTTCAAAGATGTAAGCGATACACACGATGGTACTCGTGCTAGCTTAAAGATTTCTCGCCCAATACCTGATACCGGAAAATGGACAATGGTGCCTAGCTTTTACATAAATTATTACAGCGAGAAGTTTAACAATTACTACTACGGTGTCACTGATGAAGAAAATGATCGCGGTCAGGCGGTTGCTGTTGGTAAATTCGAAATAGAAGATACTCCTGGTGAGTTCGCTAGAACAATCCGCCCTACTTATGAGCCCGGCAACAGCGGTCATGTTGGTTTTGCAATGGATATGAAATATTCACTCACACAAAACTTTAAAATAGTTGCAAACATTGCTGTCGAGAAATTTGCTGGAGAAGTAGAAACAAGCCCTTTAACTGAAGACAAGCAACTGGTGACTGCTGCCATCGGTTTTGCTTTCGAAATGTAGGCCATTGTAGGGCATCAAATGGTTTAGAAGCGTCGACACAGATAGCATTTTAAACCATTACGCTGGCCACTTAAGACTCGGCAATACCACTAATAATACGCCGAAGCCATTGATGCCCGGCGTTATGCTGCAATAATGGGCTCCAGGCCATTTTTAATTCAAACTTAGGAATTTCAAATGGAGGATCCTTTACTACTAATTTGGAACTTTCACTTTTTAATTTTGCAGCCCGGCTTGGTAAAGTAGCAACTAAATCATGCTGTTGTGCCAATAACATTGCGACTTGATAATGACGTGTAAACACACTGATATTTCTTTTTTTACCAATTTTCCCTAGCGCTTCATCCACCCAACCTAAACGCTGCACATCTTCTGGGTCTACACCAACGCCCACACCGAAACCTGTTTTACTTACCCAAATATGGTTAGCAAGCAGATAGTTTTCTAGGTTAAATCCTTTTACTAGTGGATTCATTGGGCTCATCAGACAAGAAAACGTATCTGACCATAGTGTTTTTTGGTGAAAAGATTGAGGCAGGGTGTCAAAACGGTTAATGGCCATATCAACACGTCCCTGCTCAACATCCTCGAATGAAACATCACTAGGTGTCAAAACATCTAGTGTGATGTTTGGCGCTTGCTCTCTTACGACACTTAACACCGCAGGGATCAATGTTGACTCAGCATAATCACTAGCCATGACACGAAAAACGCGCTTGCTTTTTAAGTCAAAATTTCGATCGGGTTGTATCACTTTTTCAATATTGAATAAAATGCTACGTACTTCAGGTTTAAGTTTTAACGCCAGCTCTGTAGGTGACATTCCGTCACTCGTTCGTACTAAAAGTGGGTCTTCAAACAATAAGCGTAAACGTTTAAGACCGTTACTCATTGCAGGCTGCGTAATACCCAGATGACTAGCAGCCTTAGTAACATTTTGCTCACGTAAAAGTACATCCAAATGTACTAATAGATTCAAATCTATACGCCCTAAATCCATTATGACAAAACCTTAGCAGTTGGAAAGCAGGTGTGCGAGCACACCTTAAAATTTCAAATAATAAAAAAAAATTATTAAACTTCCTGATAAATCTCGCTGCCTGAATCTTTAAATTTCTCAGACATTTCATCCATCCCTTTTTTTGCTTCAAGGTCATTCGCGTAGTCACGAACTTCTTGAGAAATTTTCATGGAACAAAATTTTGGCCCACACATTGAACAAAAGTGAGCAACTTTTGCCGAATCTTTAGGCAATGTTTCATCATGATATTCACGCGCCGTATAGGGATCGAGCGCTAGGTTAAATTGATCTTCCCACCTGAATTCGAACCGAGCTTTCGACATGGCATTATCATGAAGCTGAGCGCCAGGATGACCTTTTGCCAAATCAGCTGCATGTGCTGCTATTTTATAGGTAATTAAACCCTGCTTAACATCTTCACGATTTGGTAATCCTAAATGTTCTTTAGGCGTGACATAACATAGCATTGCGCAGCCATACCAGCCGATCAATGCAGCACCGATACCAGATGTAATATGGTCGTAGCCTGGCGCTATGTCGGTCGTTAGCGGGCCTAATGTATAAAAAGGTGCTTCATGACAATGCTTAAGTTGTTCATCCATGTTTTCCTTAATCATATGCATTGGCACATGACCAGGCCCTTCGATAAAGACTTGAACGTCATGCTTCCACGCTACTTTACATAACTCACCCAATGTTCGAAGTTCTGCAAATTGTGCTTCATCATTCGCATCTGCAATTGAGCCAGGGCGCAGACCATCCCCTAGAGAGAAGCAAACATCATATGCTTTCATAATTTCGCAAATTTCTTCAAAATGCGTATAAAGAAAACTTTCTTCATGATGCGCTAGACACCATTTAGCCATAATTGAACCGCCACGACTCACGATACCAGTAACACGCTTAGCGGTCATCGGGACATAGCGTAATAAAACACCAGCATGAATAGTGAAGTAATCAACACCTTGCTCCGCCTGTTCTATCAATGTATCTCTAAAAAGTTCCCATGTTAAATCTTCGGCAACCCCATTACATTTTTCGAGCGCTTGGTATATAGGAACTGTTCCAATTGGTACAGATGAGTTACGGATGATCCATTCACGCGTTTCATGGATATTTTGTCCGGTAGAAAGATCCATTACCGTGTCACCACCCCAACGCGTTGACCAAACAGTTTTCTCTACCTCTTCTTGTATCGATGAGGTGACTGCTGAATTACCAATATTTGCATTTACCTTGGTACGGAAATTACGGCCAATAATCATTGGCTCAGTTTCAGGGTGATTAATATTGTTAGGAATAACAGCTCTTCCACGTGCAACTTCATCACGTACAAATTCTGGCGTGATCATTTTTGGAATGCTCGCCCCAAAGCTCATGCCTGGATGCTGAGTTTCAAGCGCGTCCTCCAGCTCTACTTCTGATAAGGCTAAATTTTCTCTAATGGCAATGTATTCCATTTCAGGCGTGATAATACCTTGTCGCGCATAGTGAAGCTGAGTGACATTTTTCCCGTCTTTTGCTTTTAAAGGGTGACGCTTATATTCAAATCGTAAACCATCTAACGCTATGTTTTTTTCTCTTACATTCGCGTATTTTGAGCTAAAACCTTCCAACAGCTCAGTATCTTGTCGCTCTTCAATCCAATTTGAGCGTAACGTCTCCAACCCCTTTCGTACATCAATCGCTTTGTTCGGATCTGTATAGGGCCCAGATGTATCATAAACTCGAACAGGAGCGTTAATCTCTAACTCACCGCTCTGTAAAGTTGTAGGGCTTAGATTTATTTCTCGCATGGCCACCTGAATATCAGGTCGACTTCCTTCTACATATATTTTGTTTGAAGCAGGAAAAGGCTGTGTCGATAATTCATCAACATGTGCTGTTTCACTGAGTTTCTGGAAGTTTTCCGCTTTCATGATGTGCTCCGAGTATGATTGGAGTTAGAGTTATAATTGACTTCGGTCAACTCACAGCACAGAAAAGATAAGCAATTAAGATGCTTTCTTGTTCCCTACGCTGGCATTAACCAAATCAGGTTCAACGGGTCCTATTTTTATTTAACAAATAAGGTATATAAATACCGTTAAATAAAGCAGTCTCAGCCAAACATTTTTAATGTTCAGCTCCCCGACAAGATTGGCTTGATTGTAGGCAGGCGCCAGTAAGATGGCAACATATTTCATCACGCCATATCAAAATCTTCTTTCTTTAGCTCAAACTGGCCATTAAAGATATAAAAAAGGGGCTCAATATACATAAAACACCGATCTAACCGTCTTTATTAATCTGTTCAATTAAGGCTTTTAACGTTTCTTCAGACTTTTCATGTTCAATTTGACAGGTTCCAGCAGCTTGATGACCTCCCCCGTTATATTTGAGCATTAACTCTCCTACATTTGTTTTTGAGCCTCGATCAAAGATAGATTTACCGGTCGCAAATACAGTATTTTGCTTTTGAAAACCCCACATTACATGTATTGAGATATTACAGTCAGGATAAAGAGCATAAATTACAAATCGATTACCAGCATGAATAATTTCCTGGTCTCGTAGATCGAGAACCACTAAGTTTCCATGCACCGTACCGCAGTCTTTTAATTGCTGTTTAAATAACGCTTCTTGCTCATGGTAGAGCGTTACCCTTTCCTTAACATCGGGCAACTCCATAACTTCATCAATTGTATGGTTTTTGCAATAATCGATCAGATCCATCATCAAATTATAATTTGATATTCTAAACTCGCGAAATCTACCGAGACCAGTACGAGCATCCATTAAGAAATTAAGCAAATCCCAGCCTTCAGGATTGAGAACTTGTTCTTTATTAAATTGAGCCGAATCTCCTCTATCTACAGCCTCCATCATACCGAGCCAAGACTCTGGAAATGCTTCTAACGCGCCATAATGGTCCCAAACAACTCTGGCGGCGGAAGGCGCGTCAGGGTCAATAATATGGTTATCCACCTTTTCATTCCGAATTGTTTCAGACAAATGGTGATCGAACGCTAAGTGAACACCCGGTACATAAGGGAGGTTGGTAGAAATATCATTGCTCGATACGTCTATTTTCCCATCCTGCATATCTTTAGGGTGGACAAACTTTATGTCGTCAATAATATCAAGATGTTTAAGCAAAACCGCACATACCAAACCATCAAAATCACTTCGTGTTATTAGCCTGAATTTATTCTCTGCCATTTGGCTCTCCATAGGGTGATCAATGAAAACTAAAATGAAAATATAAACTAAATAAAAGTATAGACGGGCTTAGTGAATTTATAAGAAATCTTTCAAAAATTATTATTGGAATTTGTAATCTGACTAGTTACGTTTAAATACATCGGTTTAGCCTTTAAGCTTGAATACTTATATAATGCTTGAACATTAAGATAGCCCATAAACTATACGTACCTTTACGGGCTTTATATACATTACTCTTTTACATAAATGACTAGGTTATTGTTTAAATGATTGATTTTGATTCACACCCAACCGAAATAATCCCTTTAACACTCATTAATAGTATCGATCATACTAGAAGAAAACATGACAGCATCACCTTATTAAATATGATGAAAAAAGTTAGCGGCAAAGATGCCGTTGTTTGGGGAGATAGTGCTATTGGGTTTGGTTACTATGAATACTCATATAAGACTGGTCGTAAAGGGCAATGGCCACTTATATCCTTCACACCTAGTATTCAGAACATAAGCATACAAGTGATGACAGGTTATGATGAGTATATTGCGTTAATTGAAAAAATTGGACGTGTTAAATTTAACGGCAATACACTTATTTTACATAAATTCTCTGATATAAAATTGCCGGCTTTGGAAGCGCTCTTAAAAAAGGCCGTTTACGATATTCGAAAAAACCAAACTTGCGGTTAACTATTTTCGCTTAGGCGCTTTCACAATTGATATTGTATTTAATTAATCTGCTCTAAACCATGCAATATACTTATGCTTGCATTCTCTCGACCTCTGCAAATGCTTTGCTGAGGTCAAACTGGCTAAATACTTGAATGCCTTTTTCACTCAGTAATGCCGTCGTTACCCCTACACCACCAATTTTAGTGGCTGAGAACTCCCCATTGTAAATCGTTGTGCTTCCACATGACGGGCTTGATTCAGATAGCACCGCAACTTTAATGTTATGTTGACGACATAAATCGAGCGCAATGCTCGCACCTTTAATGAAAAAGTCAGAAACATCGTCTCCAGCTTTCGTCATAACAGTTGCCTTACCCATCAACACCGCATGCCCATCACCATTAGATATTTCAGCGGGCACTCTAGGGATGCTCATTCCAGCATCCACTTCAGGACACACTGACACAACCCACCCGTTATCAATCCAGTCTTGTAACTTTTGATCGATAACAGTGAGCGTATTGCCATCATACCTAACGCGCTTACCTAGAAGGCAAGCGCTGATAAGTATTTTTTTATTTCCTATAATCATTTAAGCCTAGGTATCAACTAAATATATTAATTAGCGTATTGTTTCATCTACCAGCTCTTTAGCTTCAGCCTGAATTTTAGTTAAATGTTCACGGCTCAAAAAGCTTTCTGCATATATTTTATATACATCTTCTGTGCCGGATGGTCTCGCAGCAAACCAGCCATTTTCAGTGGTTACTTTTAACCCGCCAATTGCAGCATTATTACCCGGCGCTTCGGTGAGTTTGCATATAATCGGTTCGCCGGCCAGTTCTTTTGTTGTCACTTGTTCAGCAGTTAATTGCTTAAGCTTTTCTTTTTGTTGTTTTGTTGCTGGCGCATCCAGGCGTTCATAAATTGGTGAACCAAATTTTGATTCTAATATAGAGTAATGTTCTCCGGGGTCTTTCCCTGTCACCGCACAAATTTCTGCGGCTAATAAATCCATAATGATGCCGTCTTTATCTGTCGTCCAAGTCGAACCATCTAGCCTTAAGAAAGAAGCGCCAGCACTCTCTTCCCCACCAAAACCCAAGGTTCCTGCGCTTAGACCACCTACAAACCATTTAAAACCAACAGGCACCTCGCTGAGTTGACCACCAATTGAATTTGCAACCCGATCAATCATGCCACTGGACACTAAGGTCTTGCCGATCCCTACCGATTTATTCCATTTAGGGCGATGCGTAAATAAATACTCGATAGCGACCGCTAAATAATGATTAGGATTTAACAAGCCTGCACTACTGGTTACAATCCCATGCCGGTCATAATCTGGATCATTACCAAAGGCGATATCAAACTTATCTTTTAACTCAATTAACTGACCCATGGCATAAGAAGAAGAACAATCCATTCTTATTTTCCCATCTTTATCTACACGCATAAACGAGAATGTAGGGTCTACTCGTTTATTCACCACCTCCAGATTAAGTGAATACAGGTCAGCAATGGGCTCCCAATAATCAATCCCACTGCCCCCCATCGGATCTACACCTATTTTCATTCCGCTTGCTGAAATGGCATCCATATTGACGACATTTTTCAAATCACGTACATAAGGCAAAATGAAATCTATATTTTGAGTGGAGTCTGCATTTAAGGCTTTTTGATAACTACAGCGTTTCACACCATTCAGCTTATTAGAAAGTAGCTCATTTGCCCTAGCCTGAATGACTGTCGTAACATCTGTATCTGCTGGCCCGCCATGCGGAGGGTTATATTTGAAACCACCATCTTGCGGAGGGTTATGAGAAGGCGTAATCACAACACCGTCAGCCAGGCTGCTTTTACGACTTAAATTATAGCTTAAAATTGCGTGTGAAATGACCGGCGTTGGTGTATACCCCCCTCCTGACTGAACCCTAACTTCAACATTGTTGGCAGCAAAAACTTCTAAAGCACTAATAAATGCAGGTTCTGATAATGCATGTGTATCTTTCCCTAAAAACAGTGGCCCGGTAATACCCTGCTGTGCTCTGTACTCGCATAAAGCTTGGCAAATCGCCAAGATATGCTGTTCATTGAAGCTCCCGTTCATTGCACTCCCTCGATGACCAGATGTACCAAATGATACAGATTGATCACTGTCAGCAGGCTCAGGAACCGTTGAATAATAGTTCGCAACTAACAATGGTATGTTCGTCAGAAGTTCCTGTGGCGCGGCTTTACCTGCAAGAGGATGAATGCTCATAAAAGTCCTTTATTGGGATAATGTAAAATGAGCCTAGACTAGCACATTCGCTACTTTAAGTTGCTATATCACTTTAGTAAAATTGGGCGAAAACCCCATCATGGTCAGAGTATTTGTTAAGGTTCACAATTTTGAATTTTTTGACCTTTAAATTTCGATATAAAATATGATCTATCCGCCGTAAGGCTTTTTTGTTCAAGGGGATATTCTTTGCTTTATATATCATCGCTTCTGCTGAAAGCAGTTGATGCTTTTTCATTAATATTGCTAAGGTCTCAGAAAAAATATAATCATTAAAATCACCCAGAACAATTAACGAATCAGAGTCGTCAATAAATTTTTCTATCGCTTTTAATAGTGCATAGGCTTGCCTCTGGCGATTTTTGGTTTTTTTCTTATTTTCTTTTCGCTTCGATAAAAAATGTGCGGTGATCACTCCTATTTTATGCCTCGCTTGATTCGAGTGCGACCAAAATTGAACACCTACCACTTTACTAAGCCGTTTCTGCTTATCTAAAAATCGAGGTAACTGCCCTCCAGGAAAGCCAAAATCTGTTAACGATTCTTTGACTGGCTGCAGATTTGATAAAATCGCGACATCTTGTCCGGTGGCAGTATCACGCCCCTGTTTAAAATATGAATGCCAATCCAAACCAAATGCTTTAGCTAAATCATTTGCGACCAAATGATTTTCAATTTCACTTACCGCTAGAATTTGGACAGAATTTAGTTTGACGACAGACGCATAGAATTCAAGCTCATCTTCATACTGTACTGCAGACATATCCCCTTTATTGTACCGACTTCCATCTACCCGATGATCATATGGCGTCCATAACCACTCTGTATTGATCGTCATTACATTCAACTCCGCCTGAGTAAAACTGGCAGCTAAAAGCAATAGAATAACAGTACCAATACGCTTCATAAATTGATCAAATGACGACTCTCTTCGGCAAAGCCTGCGCCAACCTCCTCATAGTAATTAAAAGCGACGTCCGCGCCTAAATTAATGAGATCTCTGCGTTCATCTTCAAAACGTGCAATCGCTGCAATGCGACCACGGTATTCTGTATGTTGTAGCTGATATAAAATATTTTTCATTTCAGTCACCGAGGGGATAGCTAACATGATTAATTTAATCTCTTTCAAATGAATGCTTTCCCAAAATTCAATATCATCAGCATCACCAAATACTACATTCATCCCTTCTTCTTTAAACTGTTTAGCACGTTCTTTATCAACTTCAACGCCCCAAATTTTCGTACCCAGCTTCGACTCTAGATCCACATAAGCGCCAAATCCAACACGCCCCATACCTACAATAATTACTTCAGCACCAACTGGTTTTTCAACTTTATACAAACGCGAAACCGATGTGCGCTGAAAACGAGAAATAATCGTTTTATTCGCAGCAAACATTGTGTGTGCATATTTATATAACAGAGTATTGATCACAAAGGACATGGCAATCGCTAAAGCAATTATGACTAAGCTTTGTTGAGACAACCAACCTTGATCAACACTTAAGCTGACAACGATCAGACCAAACTCACTAAAATTTGATAATAACAAAGCGGATAAAAAAGACGTTCTAGCTCTAAACGAAAACACCGCAAAAACTAAATGAAATAAAGCAAATTTCAATGGCAGAAGTAATAATAAACCTGCCGCTAAACACCACATTTCGAGCGTAGGAAGAGCAGTAAAACCAATCGATAAAAAGAAGCCGATAAGAAAGAGATCTTTAAAGCTCATTAGCGACTTATAAAGTTCATTGGCTTTAGGTAAACCAGCTACGAGCATGCCCAGTACCAAAGCACCAAGATCGCCTTTTAAATCGACAAATTTAAATAACTCTGCCCCTCCTAAAGCAAACAAGAACCCAAGAAGTGGGACTAATTCACCATGTCCGCTTAAGTTAGAAATTTTATTAAAGACAGGTCTGACTAACACTAAAGCGATAAGACCAAACGCCCAAATACTTGGTGTTTTACCAATCGCAAACACAAGAAAAATAACGGCGGCAAGGTCTTGTAATATCAGCACACTTATTGATAGATTACTGTGGCGCGTTTTTAATTCAGAACTACCCTCCAGCATTTTAATCACACAAACAGTACTACTAAAACTAAGTGCAAAACCAATGATGGCAGCTTGCTGCAGCGTGTAATTTAAGTAAGAAAGAGTTGTGACTGAAGCAACAAGCGATAACAAACCAAATATAAGGGCAGACCAAATACCCATATGCCCTATTGCAGAACCCCATATTTGAGGGCGAAGCAAGTCTTTAAAATTAACCTTCAAGCCAATCGTAAATAACATAAGAGTGATACCAAGTTCAGCAAAGGCATCTAGGTTAGCAGCAGGCTCGACATCAAACGCATGTAAAATAAAGCCGGCAGACAAATAACCAACTAAAGGCGGTAGACCAATTTGTTTAGCAACAAAGCCAAATAAAAAGGCTACAAGAATCCAGATAAAACTCATTTTCTCTTCTCAAATCAACAGTACAAGCTTGAGCTTACCACAGACAAACAGCAGTGGAACAAGAACCAAGTAAATTTATTGGTACAAAGTGATAAGTCTAAATGGGTATTATATTCGTTTTATGCTTATGAATAATATTTACGAGCTTTTCTAACTTTATATTGGATAATTGACGGTAGTCAAAATACGGTGTGACAATAATAGTTTTGGTAGCATCCACCGCAAAATCCTTATCAAGCCAGATCAAATCATGGTTATTCAGGATTTCCATCGCATGAGCTTTACCGCAAATAATGCTAATACAGTTTTCACGCGCAGTGACTATATAATCATCAAACAACAACGCTTGGCGAGAATGCTTCGATAGCAAAAAGGAATCACGGTAAGACTGCCATGTCATAAAATCAGCAGGGTCTAGGGAAAAACACAATTTGGCGTAAATATTAATAATCTTACGCCAGTGGTTACCGGTTTCACGCCCGATCCGTATTAATTCACCATCGCCTGCCGGCTTCAAGCAGCCTAAAGACTTATACTCATTAAGAGGAGGTCTATTACCGATATAAACAGCTAGATTACAATGCTTATCACCAAGACCAATCATTAATATCTCTTATTATTTATTAAAACAAGCTATACAACATTTACCAAAGAAATTTATATTGAAAAATAGTATGACGTAACGCTTACGTTTATCGCTTAATTTAGATTCAGCTCTTTAAGTCACACCGCAATAGTAATTTCTAGCTCTACCTACCGCCTTTGTTTCGAAGGTATAACACATAAAAAAACATAGATGAATAAGATCATGATTAATCCAATAAGATAAAAGCTTGGTATATGAAGGCCTTGTACAAGTAATCTATCATGATCAGCTAAAGCAGCCCATTTATGCTCGCTCGCTTCAGCAAACTTATCGCTTGCAAAAATTTCAGCTATATCCCGACGACTTCGATATCTAACGATCACAAGTCTATCCCAGTTGCTTGAGCCATCATCTACCCAATCGCTACCAAATATCGGGTGAGAGGAGTGACTAGCCATTAGTTTAATCATCACTTTACTGAATCGATCAAATGCATCTCTCCCGCTTTGATCAACATATTTATTCAAATATTGTGAGTCGAGTTCATATTGAGGTAAAGGATGATATTTGTATAAATTAACCGTATAAAATGGCTTGCCATCATCATTCTCGAGAAAACGCCTTAGTATCTTTAAATTATGTTTACCTCCAGGATTTTGTTTTTGTTCCTTTATGGTTGATAAATAATAATCAACTTCATCTCTAGTAAGAGGTTCGGCCCCGCCATGATACCAAACAACAAGAACCAACAGCGGTAATACTAAAATACTCAAGAGGAATGGTCTTTTCTTCATACGTTTCATCTCCATTTTCTTACCATTTATTTCTACTTGCATTATGCAAGTAGAATAAGCAAGCAACTTGCATAATACAAGTACAATTGATTAAATAGCACCATGAATGAAAACTCGAAAGACTTACGATCAAACTGTCCTATAAACTTTGCGGTGGAAACATTTGGAGATAAATGGACGCTTCTCGTGATACGCGACCTTATGTTTAAAGGTAAGCGTCATTACAGTGATTTTTTGGCCTCTGACGAAAAAATATCAACAAATATCCTAGCTGATCGACTTCAAAAGTTGGAAGCTAAGGGGGTCATTAGTAAATCAACCGACCCCAAGAGTGCCTCAAAGTTTATTTATTCACTCACAGAAAAAGGTCAGGCATTATTACCTGCAATGATAGAGATGACGGCTTGGAGTGCGCAATATGATTCACTCACGAATACCCCCACTGTCTTTATGAAAACTTATAAAACAAACAAAGCTGCGCTTATAGAAATGTTTAAGGCGCAATTTAAATGACAATACTGTACTGACTTCAGTAATTAACGCTCCCAGATAAGCAAGTATTTATTTACGGAGACTTAAACGCCGATCTTTTCTTATTCGCCAATAGTAACTCTAAAATCAGTAAGTAATAATCAAGAAGTTTTCTATTGGATTGCCCGCATTAAGCCTTGTGTGCTTTGTATGCTTTGTGTGCTTTGTGTGCTTTGTGTGCTTTGTGTGCAATATAGCTTCAAGTATTAAGTGGTACAAACTGTTTTTATTTCAGCTCATTATCTTAAGGTACTATTATATAAACCTACTTCAGTGTTTTTTGAATGCTCAATGAAAATTCTGGGTAAATGGAAATATCATTATGCCCAGCCCCCTTGATAATAATTGATTCGAACTGTCGGTTTCTAAGTTCTTTCTCAAGGTTCTCTGTTCTGGCCCTGGGGATCACTTCATCCTTTTCCGCTACCAATATCAG
>Ga0105352_1001013_pt1 | contig 15617 bp, 13 predicted proteins | sample EN8Hudsemesocosm_FD_83507 | JGI IMG/M metagenome (GOLD analysis project Ga0105352, IMG submission 83507) | Methane-oxidizing microbial communities from mesocosms in the Hudson Canyon - EN8B Hudson Canyon | ecosystem: Environmental > Aquatic > Marine > Cold seeps | place: Hudson Canyon...
AAACCCTTATTCCAAAACTGCCTCAAAGAATAATCAAAGAAACAGTGCGTCTAAAAAATGGTCTGGCAGTAAAGTTACTTGGCAACAGCCTGTTGCCGGTAAAATTATCCGAGCGTTTTCAACGAAATCGACAAGCAAGAATAAGGGTATTGATATAGCGGGTTATCCTGGACAAGCTATTCAGGCTGCTGCAACGGGTGAGGTGGTATATTCGGGGAGTGGACTTTTGGGGTATGGTCAACTAATTATTATTAAGCACAATAGTGAATATTTAAGCGCTTATGCCCATAACCGACGGATACTGGTTAAAGAAGGGCAGAAAGTGAATTTAGGAGAAAAGATTGGAGAAATGGGATCGAATGGAAATCGTAAAGCAATATTACATTTTGAAATAAGACGCTCAGGAAAGCCCATAGATCCACAGCGCTTATTACCAAAAATGTAAGGACTGAAATATGAAGGTGACTTTCGGTCTAATGAGAATAATACGTAACACACATGATTCCAAAAAGTTAAAAGGATGCTTGGCTAAATGCAAAATGGAGATAAGACCGCCTACAAAATTTGAGCGATGCTAGTAATGTGATGTAAGTGTGCGCGAGGATGTGGTTGTTTGAGGCGCAGGTCTTTTAGGACGGATCAATCGAATAGGGGTTGTGAAGGAAGCTAAAAGATAACTAAGTATTGCGGAGCTAGCACTATGAACATTGATCGAGAAAATTCCCATGAAGTGGGTGATAAAAGTGAGCCTGCCCCACTAGACCTCCATACTAAAAAACGCTCTCACGGTGCGTATTTTGATGCACACTTCCTGCCTAAAAAAACACATAATCATACCGACCCAGAGCATCTGCGCAGTTCGGACGCGACCCAGTTATATCTGAAGGAAATTGGCTTCAATCCGTTGTTAACGCCGGAGCAAGAGGTCTATTACTCGCGAAAGTCTCTTAAAGGCTGTAAAAAGTCGCGAGATAAAATGATTGAAAGTAATTTACGTTTGGTGGTGAAGATCGCACGACGTTATATCAATCGTGGTTTAACCCTGCTGGATCTGATTGAAGAAGGGAATCTGGGGTTGATTCGTGCGGTTGAAAAATTTGACCCTGAACGAGGTTTTCGTTTTTCCACTTATGCGACTTGGTGGATACGTCAGACCATTGAACGCGCCTTAATGAATCAGACCCGAACTATTCGTTTACCCATTCATGTGGTGAAAGAGCTTAATACCTATCTACGAGCGGCCCGCCAATTAACCCAAAAGCTGGTGCATGAGCCTGGGGCTGATGAGATAGCTGATATGCTGGATCGGCCAGTGCAGGCAGTAGAGAAGATGTTGGGTTTAAATGAGCGGGTGGTGTCTGTGGATGTACCTGTAGCTCATGATTCGGACAAGTCAGTGTTAGAAACCGTGGCGGATGAGCATTGTTTAGATCCCTGTAGTATTCTGCAAACTGATGATCTCAAATCTAACATCGGAGAATGGTTAGGACAGCTATCGGAAAAACAGCGAGAAGTTGTGGTTCGACGGTTCGGATTACTGGGGCACTCCTCTTGTACTTTGGAAGAGGTTGGGCATGAGATTGGATTGACCCGAGAACGAGTACGTCAGATTCAAGTAGAAGCCCTAAAGCGGTTAAGAGATACCTTAGTTCGTCGTGGATTCAGTGGTGATTTCCTTCTAAATTGATTACCTGGTAGTCAGTTTTTGTGAGATATCTCTTACATTCATGTAAGTCATGGCTGTATCTAAGGGATGAATATAGCGCTGTATTCATTATGTATAAGCATATAACTTGTTGTTTTTAAAAAAATATTAAAATTTTTCTTTTTAGAGCAATATCCTAGATGTGATCTAGTGAAGTTGAATCCTCTTCATTGGCTGATAAAGTTAGCAGCGTACATAGGATTTGTCAGACAGGGATACCTCCTAGGGATGAGAGACTCAAAGGAATATTTAAGGGATTAATGTTAAGGGACTCACTATAAGGAAATAGTTTAAGGGACTAATGTAAAAGGAATTGTGCAGGGAGCACCGTCAGGCAGGAGTTGCCAAGGAATGACAAATGGGGCGACGTAAGTCGCCCCTTAATTTTTTCCAGGGACAGGAAAGTATTTGTTGGTCAGGCAGGGATAGCAAGCCAGCATAGGGATTGGAGTGAGCAGGGAATAGGGATGCTCAAATGGCACGGATGGTTATTGCTTATAGGGATAGGGATAACGGTCATAGGGATGTGCACGGATATAGAAATCAGATACAAAAAAGGCGGCCAATGGCCGCCTTTTTTGTATCTGATTTTAAATACTGCAATAAGCACTAGTACTGTAATTTCTAACGCTCTAGATGCTCTATCTTGCCTTCAACACCGTCCCATTCTTCAGCATCAGGCAGGTGTTCTTTCTGTTCAGTGATATTAGGCCATACTTCGGCAAGTTCGGCGTTTAGTTCAGTAAATTCCTGCTGATCGGCAGGCACTTCATCTTCAGAGAAAATAGCATTGGCAGGGCACTCTGGCTCACATAGTGCGCAGTCGATACACTCATCAGGGTGAATTACCAGAAAGTTAGGACCTTCATAAAAACAATCCACCGGGCAAACTTCTACACAATCGGTGTATTTGCATTTGATACAGTTATCACCAACAACAAAGGTCATTCGGGTCTTTCTCCACGGTTAGCATGTTTGTACGGCTTGCCTGACTGGCGGCCAAGGAGCGCCTATTCTATTGATCCTTTGACCACCAAGCAAGGGTGATTAGTATACTGGCTGTCCAAAAACTATACGGATAGGATAGACGCTATAACTTACCTTTCAACTGGTAGATAAGCTCTAGTGCCTGTCGCGGGGTAAGATCATCAGGACTTAGTTCCTGCAGTTCATCCAGGATTGGGTGAGGCTCAAATCGGGCAAACATATCGCTTTGAGCGGGATGATCTTCGGTTATCGGCTGGCTTTGTGCTTGCTGCACACTCTTATTTTCCAGTGCGCAGAGCTTTAGCTTTGCGGCTTCAACTACCTTTGCTGGAACCCCTGCAAGTTGTGCAACCTGCAGGCCATAACTTTGACTGGCGGGACCAGTTTTTACTGTGTGCATAAAAACAATATGGTCACCGTGCTCAGTAGCGGTCAGGTGAACATTTTCTACGCTATTGCAGCTTTCCGGTAATGCGGTTAATTCAAAATAGTGAGTAGCAAATAACGTAAATGCATTGACCTTGTTAGCAAGGTGTTTGGCACAGGCCCATGCCAATGACAAACCATCAAAGGTGCTGGTACCACGGCCAATTTCATCCATTAAAACCAGGCTTTGGTCTGTGGCATTGTGCAGAATATTAGCGGTCTCAGTCATTTCCACCATAAACGTAGAGCGTCCGCTGGCTAAATCATCGGATGAGCCTATACGGGTGAAAATTCTATCAATTGGACCGACCGTAGCTGCTACTGCAGGAACAAAACTCCCGATATGTGCGAGCAAAGCGATCAATGCCGTTTGACGCATGTAGGTCGATTTACCACCCATGTTGGGACCAGTAATGACGAGCATACGTTGATTGTCATTTAGCGTGAGATCGTTGGGTACAAAAGGATCGTCAGAGACTTGTTCTACAACCGGGTGACGACCTGCTTTTATGGTGATACCTGGCGTAGTTGATAACTCTGGGCAGGTTAAATTTAAAGTATCCGCTCGTTCGGCCAAATTGTTAATAACATCTAGTTCAGCTACTGCGGCAGCACTGTCCTGTAATGGGGCTAACTGTGCGGCTAATGTTTCTACAAGGTTTTCGTACAAAGCTTTTTCACGGGTTAATGCGCGGCTTCTACTACTGAGAGCCTTGTCTTCAAACTCTTTAAGTTCAGGTGTAATAAAGCGCTCAGCATTTTTTAAAGTTTGGCGACGAATATATTCAGCGGGCGCTTTCTCTGACTGTGCACGACTGATTTCAATGTAATAACCGTGTACACGGTTGTAGCCAACTTTTAGTGTGGCTATCCCAGTGCGCTCGCGTTCCCTTTTTTCCAATTCCAATAGATAGCCACCAGCATTTTCACTGAGACTTCTTAGTTCATCCAATTCAGTATCAAAGCCCTCTGCCACAACGCCACCATCGCGAATCACGACAGGAGGGTTTTCAATAACGGCACGGGTTAATAAATCAGCGAGTTCAGGGAACTGACTTATTTCTTTAGCTAGGTGTTGTATGTGTTCAGCAGCAATGGGTCCCAAGACGGCTTGTAATTCGGGCAAGATATTAAACGTATCTCTTAGGCGCGCTAGGTCACGAGGTCTGGCGGAGCGTAATGCCACCCGCGCAAGAATTCGTTCTACGTCGCCGATATTTTTTAGAACTTCTCTTAAGTTTTCGTACTGATAATCTCGCAGTAATGCGGCAATAGCTTGTTGGCGGCCACGAAGTTGGTCATGATTTCTGAGCGGGCGATTTATCCAGCGTCTTAATAATCGACTACCCATGGCAGTTGATGAGGCATCTAATACGGACGCGAGGGTGTTGTCTTGTCCGCCAGCCATGTTGGTATCCAGTTCTAAATTTCGGCGACTAGCCGCATCTAACACAACACTTTCTTCCCGTTGCTCAGCTTGGATTGAGCGAACGTGTGGCAGGGCAGTACGCTGGGTTTCTTTGGCATATTGTAATAAGCAGCCTGCTGCTTCGATGGCTACGGTGAAATTGTCGCACCCGAAACCCGCTAAATCCTGGGTACCAAACTGCTGGGTCAGTTGTCTAAATGCTGTTTCAAAATCAAAATCCCAAGGTGCCCTTTGTCGTATTCCTGTACGTTGTTCAATAAAGGTAGGTTGGTTGAAATCTTCACTGAGCAAGAGTTCTGTTGGCGCTAAGCGTTGCAACTCACCCTGGAGCGCGTCTTCGCCCTCGACTTCTAGCACGTGGAATCGACCACTACTGACATCGAGGGTCGCAATGCCAAAAGTCGATTCATTGTAGTGGACGGCAGCCAGTATATTGTCTTTGTGTGCATCCAGTAGAGCTTCATCACTGATAGTGCCGGGAGTGATTACTCGTACGACTTTTCGTTCCACCGGACCTTTGCTCGTACTAGGGTCACCTATTTGCTCACAAAGAGCGACAGACACACCGGCCTTAACCAGTTTTGCGAGGTACCCATCGGCTGAGTGGAATGGAATTCCTGCCATGGGGATTGGCTTACCGCCAGACTGACCACGTGCGGTAAGGGTAATATCCAGTAATTGAGAGGCTAATGCTGCATCCTGAAAAAACAGCTCATAGAAGTCCCCCATGCGGTAAAACACCAGTTCATTGGGGTGATCTGCCTTGATACGCAAATACTGCTGCATCATAGGTGTGTGAGTGCTGGTCTTTTGTGGAGATTGCTTGTCTTTTACGTTAGCCATGTCAGTTTTCAGTGATTCATTTTTGAAGGATGTTTTAGGCGATGAATTTTACGGGGTAAGTGGGAGAAGCAACAGTCTTGACTTCGATGTTCATTTTCATTGCTTGGTTGTTGGTCTTTGACTCGGCATACCCCCTCGCGTATGTTTCCATCGATGAATGATGAATTATTAACCGAACTTGCTGGGTTGTTGATACAACGTGGTGAAATGTTATCTACCGCAGAGTCTTGTACCGGCGGTGGTATTGCCCATGCTGTAACTGAATTAACGGGTAGTTCCGCATGGTTTGATGCTGGTTTTATCACCTACTCTAATGTCGCAAAACAGCGAATGCTTCATGTATCGGTGTCTACTTTAGAGCGCTTTGGTGCTGTAAGTGACGCTGTTGTTCGTGAGATGGCGCTAGGGGCTGTACAGCAAAGCCAGGCGGACTGGTCTATTTCTGTGAGTGGCATTGCTGGTCCTGATGGCGGCACTGAAGAAAAACCGGTGGGTACAGTCTGGGCGGCTTGGGCTCATAGAGATAAGGTCTTACTGAGTCATTGCTATCAATTTGAAGGTACTCGAGCACAAGTTCGTCAACAAACCATAGATTTTTCTCTTACAGAGCTTCTCCGCTTGGTTCAATCCAATTAGCTAAAGCTATCTAGCAAAAAAATAGTAGAAATAAACTTGCCAAATCTCAGATCTGTGGTTTAATACTGATCATTCATACAGTACTGCATACAGGGTTTTATACAGTGTTTGGTTTCGACGATATTGTATAACTATCTGCATAAGTACATCGAAATAGAAATTGTTGTTAAATAGTCGTTGTAACAGCAGTTAAAAAGAACATTAGAATAAGTCAAACCAGTTATTAGAGGCGAACCAATGAGTGATAACAAACAGAAAGCATTAGCTGCGGCGCTAGGGCAAATTGAGCGTCAGTTCGGTAAAGGTTCTGTAATGAAAATGGGTGACCAAGCACGAGAGGCTATACCAAGTATCTCCACCGGTTCCCTTGGTTTGGATATCGCACTCGGCATAGGTGGTTTACCAAGAGGTCGTATCGTTGAAATCTACGGCCCAGAAAGTTCAGGTAAAACAACGTTAACCTTGAGCGTTATTGCTCAAGCACAAAAAGTGGGGGCGACCTGCGCTTTTATTGATGCGGAACATGCGCTAGACCCACAATATGCTGAAAAGCTGGGTGTTCAGGTTGATGATCTATTGGTATCTCAGCCAGATACCGGTGAACAAGCGTTAGAAATTACCGATATGTTAGTTCGTTCAAATGCTGTTGATGTAATTGTTATTGACTCAGTTGCTGCGCTCACGCCTAAAGCCGAAATTGAAGGCGATATGGGCGATCACCATGTTGGTTTGCAAGCACGACTAATGTCACAAGCCTTACGTAAAATCACCGGTAATATTAAAAATGCAAACTGCCTAGTTATTTTTATTAACCAGATCCGTATGAAAATCGGTGTTATGTTCGGTAACCCTGAAACAACAACCGGTGGTAATGCCTTAAAATTCTATTCATCAGTGCGTCTTGATATACGTCGTACCGGCGCGGTTAAAGATGGTGATGAAGTTATTGGTAATGAAACTCGCGTTAAAGTGGTGAAAAACAAGGTTTCCCCTCCATTTAAACAGGCCGAATTCCAAATTATGTACGGTAAAGGTATTTACCATCTGGGTGAAGTGGTAGATCTTGGTGTGAAGCTAGGTTTAGTAGGTAAAGCCGGTGCTTGGTACAGTTATAACGGTGAGAAAATCGGCCAGGGTAAAGCCAATGCCGCTAAATTCTTGGCTGAAAATTCAGCGATAGCTCAGGAGATTGAACAGCAAATTCGTGATCAACTGCTTAATGTAAAGGCGGATGACGCAGAGAAAAAAGAAGCGAAAAGTGCTGAAGTGGCAGAAGCGTAAGGTATTATCCTTGATGCTATAGATTATTGTATCTAGACGTTGACAGGTAAGTGGCGATGGATGTTCAACCGTTAGCTGAAAAAGTTAAGGGAATTGAGGCTAAGAAAAAAAGTAATCAAGGTGATAATTTCTTTGATGATGCCCTTGTTGTTGATGTCGCTACTGAAACGTTAAAAAATATCCGACGGGCTGCGATGGGTTTGCTAGCTCGTCGTGAGCACTCCTATCGGGAGCTTATTCAAAAGCTCACCAAGCGCTTTTCTGAAATTGAATTGATTCGTCAGACACTTGATCGACTAGAAAAAGATAACCTGCTGAGTAATCAGCGTTTTACGGAAGCCTATATTCGCGCTCGCTCAAATAAAGGGTTTGGGCCACAGCGAATTGAAATGGAATTACGAGAAAAAGGCGTATCTGAGCAGGTTATTGCTGTTGGTATGGAAGAGGCGGCTATTGATTGGGTTGAATTAGCAGCACAGATAAAATATAAGAAATTTGGTGATCATGTTTCCTCTGATTCTAAGAGCATGGCTAAAGTTTATCGTTTTATGAATTATCGTGGATTCACGCAGTGATAGCCATAAGATAGATAGTCGTGAAATAAATAGCAGTAAAGCTGAAATAACGTAATTGCGGGTATCCCCTCCATATCAAGTAATGGTAAATATTTTTTCGAATTGATAGAAATCAAGTGACTTTCTGACATCTGGGTTGCAATTTACTATATTGATGTCTGCTGACTTTCCCCCGGCATGATCTCGTAACATTAATAATACACCAATGGCAGAGCTATCAAGGCTTGATGTTTCACTCAAGTCGACTGTATATGAGTCATGGATATTTTCTTCGTTCTCAAAGGTGTTACGGAAATCCTGCTGAATTTTTGAGTTAAAATGACCTTTAATGCTAATAGTAAGGTCAGTGCCATTGTTTGATTTAATGGATCGTACTGTCATATATGCTCCTTAGAGGCTAATAATCGAATATCGATAATTAGCAAAGTATTGAAATATTGGTCAATTCTACGCATGAGTTATTCCTGGCTTTCTATATATTCTTGAAAAAAGGTGTTGATATCGTGGTAGTGACTGATGAGTTTGGGTAAGCTGCTTTATTTTTTCGATGTTGTTTTCTTTGCTTGTTAGCTCAATTTCTTTTGCAATATCTGCAATGTTAAGAACGTTTAAATTTCCACTGGCACCTTTAATAGAATGAGCTGCATAATGAGCGACGGCTCCCCATTGGTTAGCAGTAGAGGCAGAAACAAAATTAACTTGACCCCCCATGGTTTCAAACACACGGCCTGTGACCTGCAATAAGTCGACCTGACTAGTCCAGTTGTTCGTCACAATGAGAAATAGGTTTGTCTTGATTGGAGCGTTCCTTGGCCATGCTAGGCCACGTTATAACAGATGCGATAAAACAAGTGATTAGTGCAAAAAGAGAGTGTTTTATCATCGGGCTATTCCCTTAGTTGTTATGTTGATATCCTTCCTGCTTGATATCTAGTATAGGTGTGGATATTTAATACGTGCGTTTTGTTCTAAACCATTTATCTACCTCGTAGGCAGTATGTCTATTACCTATAAACAGATAGTTCGATTAGACAGCATACGGAATTGATATCAATGAGTGAGACGAGATATGGAAAATATGGTGCATTTGTATTCAATAAACCTGATTGGGATATGGTGGGTAAATGACTAGCGTCAACGATTCGGATCGTTAGGTTAGAGTTTCTTAAATTATAGGTTCTCAGATCGTTAGCCTTAATTCTTTTTATTGCTGATTTTCTTGATAACTTCGTCTAGTGCCAACATTGCATCTTCTAATTGCTCATCACAGATATATGGTGCTGGTCCCATACGAAGCCAATCTTTTCGCCAATCTGTATGAATACCAATATCGCGAAGATGTTCGCTGATCTCCTTCGCGTGTTTTGTATCAAAGGAAATAAATCCACCCATAAATTCCACATCTGTGGACAATTTTATAAATGATCGGTCGGCGTCTATTTTTTTAAAATTATTGGCAAGCACACCTAATTGATGATGGTTAACATCATGTAAAAAATCAGGGGTTAATTGATGTGTTTTAAAAAAATTGAAAACATGAGCTGCTCTAAAGTGGGCTGTGGAATCAAACGTCGCGCCTTCAAATAGTTGATGATGATCACCGTAGACAATAGGTAGGGCAGCAGGGTTATCTATCACGGGATCAAAGCAGCCGAACCATCCAGTGATGATGGGACGAAGTTTGCAGAGAGGGGGTACATGCATAAAGCAAACACCACCTCCTAGCTGGCAGTATTTGGTACCACCACCGACAACAAAGGCTTGTTCCAGATTGTAATCCTTAATCGAAAAACTAAGAACATTTACGCTTTGGTAGGCATCCACAAATAATTGCGCACCAAATTTTTCGCAGGTGGGCATTAATCGGTCTAGTTCTAATACGAGGTGTCCGGTTTCAAAGCTAACGGAGGACACGAATACAGCCGATGTCTTATCGTCTACTTCAGCTAGCAGTCGTTCAACAACCGTTGAGGCTGGTTGCATCGGTACACTAACCACTTGAAACCCTTCCTCGGCAAGTCGATAGAGGGTTCTGTTAATGGAAGGGTGCTCGCCAGTGGTAGTGACAAGTTTAGGCCGTTTGGTGAGCGGTAGCGCAGAGATAAAGCGCATGGCTAGGTCATGGATACTTCCCGCTAGCGCTATATTCTCAGGTTGATCGTCAATAAGTCTGGCAAATCCAGCACGCACATCGTCAGATTTTTCAAAAACACCGTCCCAGCGTTCTTCAATATGAGAGGCTGCATGCATCCAGGAGTCTTGTTGGCCTTGTAGGCTACAGTCAGGCATAGCTTGATGGCGATGCCCCGTGAGTAATATTCTTGAACTCACATGTGAGTGACTATATTCCTTGGCGAGTACATTGGGTGAAGCGCGTAGTTGTTGGTGAGTGAACATAAAAGCCTATCAATGGGAGTGAAAAGTTTGTCTAACTGACCGTTAATTCCAGTATAGACAACTCTTGTTCATTCTTTTTCGGCTTATCATGAAATATTCACTAACCTGCTTTTATACTGGTCTATTATTCCTTATGAGTTGAAGTAGTGTAGCGTTGTTGAATTAGTTCAGTTTCGTCTAAGGAACTCATTGAATTGAGATAATTATTTTAACAATTCGTGTGAAGACGTTTAGTTGAGGAATACCTTGGTGAAGCAACGCGTACATCTTCGGAAAACCATAACACTTGGCGCTACAATTATGGCGTCAGGCTATACCCCTAAACCCTGTACAATTCGAGATTACAGCGAAACAGGTATGTATATTGCCTGTAAAAAATCGCTGGTGCATGGACAAGTTCTTGATCCCTTGATGGTCGGTGAGCATCATAATATGGTTTCTGGGGATATCCTTGATATTCAACTGTTGGTTCCCATCTCTGCTAAAACCCGATCCTATAATTTAAATGTAGAAGTTGTTAGGTGTTTTGAGGAATCCATTGGTGTGCGATACCTTGGTTCATGTGAGCCAGCTATTGAGGCACTACAGCTTTTGTCTGATCAACTGATTAGACAAAAGCAGGCGGAAGCGTCTTTTTCTATGCATCAACATGTATTGGATCTTTCCGCGATATCTCAATGTCAAAAGTTGGTGCGAGACCATCTTGAGCCCCTGTTAATTCATAACCTAGATAGTTTTGAACGGTGTGCATTGCAGTATGCCGATACTTCAACGTCGAACCTTAAAAAGTCATTGTTTGTTAATGCCGTAGATGAATTAAGGTTAAATCAACATGCCATACAAGGAGAGTTGATTCAGAATGTAGAGATTGAGTTGGCTAGATTGGGACACAAAAATACAGTTTCAGAAACATCCCAGGCGCAACAAGATAGTATCCACAAGAGTGTGTGCAAAGAACTCGATAAAGTAGTGTTTGATGATTGGTTATCGACTACAGATTTAATTCATAAGGCGGAGAAAGAGTGCGAAATCCCATTGATTGATTTGAATCATCGAATTGGAGACTTACTGGGGCGTGATATCAATAATGAAAATAATCCTATCGGGCCATCCTTCTTGTGTCATGAGTTTTATGCGCAAGTGGTTACTATGAGTTTAGGTAAACAGGTATTAACTATGGTCTTTGATGTGTTTTATCGACAGGTTCTGAGCAAGCTACACACGCTATATGACAGCTTATCAAGCTTGTTAATTCGGGCCGGTACAACGAGTGCTCAGGAGGGTTATATTACGGGTCCGCCCACGCTCCATGATAGGACTAGTTAGGAGGACAAAACCTTCAACATCATTCTCAGTGTTACCTTGTGTTTTTGTCACTGTATTACATAGGTTTAAGTAATAATACATTAAGCCATTAATAAGCCCGACTAAATCGGGCTTATTAATTGAATCCGCGATGACTTAATGTTGCTGAACTGATCGTTATGTGTGATTGGCTATTTTTGTGCGATAGACGCCTCAGCGGGTAGGGAAAGCTGTAAACTTTGCAACAGTTTACCCATGGTTGAAAGAATACGTACTTGTGCAATTAAGCGATCATAATCTGCATCGAGTAATTCCTGATTGGCTTCAAACATTTCATTCTCTGCATCCAGTACATCAAGCAGTGTACGTTGCCCAATGTTGAATTGTTTTTTATAGGCATCTAGAGTTCTACTTTGAGAGTCCACGTGTTGTTGTAAATAGCTATATTGAAGATCAACCGACTTATAGGTATTCCAAGCTAATTGCGTAGCTTCAACAACTTGTCGATGCGCCAGGCTTTGCACTTCCTTGGCCTGATTAATTAAGTAAGCTGTTTGTTTTCGGCGAGCCATGTCGGCACCACCATTCACTAAGTTATAACGCATACGCAACATGGCGGTGACGTCTTCATTAGTGCCGGGTTGGCCGTCCAAATCATTATTCCAGCTCTGACCTACCTCAATATCAAAGCGAGGGAAAAAGTTGGCTTTTGCGGCCTCATATTGTGCAACGGCTGCTTGCACATCTGCGCCTGCTGATTTCAGAGTTGGGTTGTTATCAACGGCCATCTGGGCAGCTTCATCGATTGTAGTGGGGAGATCACTCGAACGATTTTCCGGTTTGGACAGGTCTGTATCTGGTAAGGAACCCACAACGCGCACATATTCTGTTTCAGAATTGCGTAGGTTGTTTTGAGCGGCAATTACGTTGGATTTTGTTAGTGCTAAACGACCTTCTGTTTGATCTAATTCTGCTTTTCGGCCTACGCCACGTCGGCTACGTTTCTTAATTTGATCATGTACCCGCTCATGAGAGGTGTAGTTTTCTTCCGCAAGTGCTAACAGGCCACGGTCACGCAACACATTCATATAGGCTTCAGCAGCATCTCGGGCAATGTTTTCCGAGGTTGCATAAACACCATAGGCTGATGATTCGGTTCGAGACATCTGTCGATCAACTTCACTACTGGTTGCGAAACCATCAAACAACATTTGCCGCATATCAACGGCAGCTTCACCACGACCGCGGGTATCGTAATCCTCACCACGTCCACGTGTTGTTGGATTATTGCTCTTTTCATGGCCAATACCGGCCGATAAGTCGACTGTTGGCAGGTAGCCTGCTTTCGCCACATCAATCTCATGATCGCGGGACAAGCGCTCATTAATGGCGGCAAGTACATCAGGGTTAGTACCCAGGGTTTTAGAAACCACCTCTTCTAAGGTGGCTGCTGAGGTGGAAAGTGAAAAAGCGAGTACAGCAGAGAATACGACAGTCTTTTTAAACACAGGCATGTAAGCTCCTTTCCTATTATTGTTTCTTAGCCCAATAGGCTGTTTGTGAGTACTTTCCTACTTAGCATTTACATTAGACTATGTATTTAAAAGTTCCAGAAAATTATGGGTGAGTACAGGAAAAATCTACCTTGGCTAGGATATTGGGCGATATTAACGTGAATAATCGGAAAAACCTCCAGGGTTAAGGAACAAGTAATTATTCCAGAGGTTTTAGTTAGGGCCGCTAAGAAGATCTGATGACCACTAACCAGTTAAAAGCGGTGATCCGTAACCAGGATCACGCTGAACGAGAAAAGGATTGTTTTTATTGGAAGGTGAAGCAGTTTATCCAGTGAATGGTGTCGATCTGGTGGGATGTTCAGAATGAGACGAAATGAGTCTTGGGTCAGTAACAAGTCTAGGTTAGCTTGGTATTAGTGACGGTTTTTTTATTCCGCTCAAAGTAACGCATATGCTGGCCTCATGTATACGGGGGCAACAACGTTAGACTTACCATTAAGGGATGTCCTGATAGACAGCATGGTGTCTAGAAATATGAATGGATATTTATTGACATCGCTCCGTAGTTAAACAACCGTTATAGCCTATAAAATCTTCTTTCTTTGAAATATGGAGATGTATTTCTCAGCGTTTTTACGCAGAATAGTTTATTGATTTTGATTTTGAGTTTGCGTGTAATGGTTTTGATTTTTTGCAGCAGGAAATGTTCATACTGATGGTGGCTTTTGATAGATGATAATCTGTTTCTGTCAACTGAGTTGTTTGGTTATGTTTAACGAGTATCAACACTATATTTAAGAAAGTAATTAGTCTAAAGAAACGTTAAAGTGTTTTTAATACCTCGATTGTATAAACCGACTATTTAAATAGCTGTGATTAATTGTAGTGGGTGTTTTGGTTATACCTGTTTTTACAATATTTCATTTATCTATAAAAAAGCTTAATTTTTTACCTGTTTATAGATTGTTGTATTTTAGTTTTATTACGTAGTCTATTTTTATAGTACCTAGGTACTATGGGAAGGCGTCTGGCTGTAGTCTTTAATTTTTAATGACACCTGTAGGTTGTGACTTCGTAAATATGGGGCGTAGGGAAAAGAACCTCTTTGTTTGACTTCAAGTAGTAGAGGGTAAGAAAATGGCTGCTGTAAGTAACCCAAGTCCCGAAACAATAGGTTATGTCCAATCAATCCAAGGTAGCGTTATTGCCAGAGGAGATGATGGGCGAGAGCGTATATTGCAGGTAGGTAATGCAATTTATATGGACGACATCATTGTTACTCCCGATGATGGATCGATTACCCTAAACTTTGATGATGATACTCAAATTAATTTAGGGGCCAATGAAACCAAGAGTTTTGATGCCTCCTATTTTGCACAAGGTGCACCTGAATTTCCCGAGCAACAAGATGAAATTGCCGCGTTACAACAAGCACTATTGGAAGGGCAGGATGTTTCCGAGTTAGCACCAACGGCAGCCGGTGGTACTGGAGAAGATGCAGGCAACAGTTTCGTACGTATTGATTTAGAAATTCTTGAAGCGACACCCGATAGTGGGTTTGAAACAGACCCTTTAGATAATGGTTTCGGGCCTATTGATGAAGATGCTTTACTGGAAAATATCGCCCCAGTTGCTAACCCAGACTTCAATCAGGTCGATGAAGGTGCTGCTGTTGAGGGAGGATTTCCTCAAACCGTATTTGGCAATATTCTAGAAAATGATGCTGATTTTGAGCCGGGTGCGGACATTGCGATAACCGCGCTGAGTTTTGGTGCTGCTGCAAATTTGGTTGATGGCTTTTGGACCGTTGAAAATAATGATGCCAATGGTAACTGGGTATTAAGTGTTAGCGCTCTAACAGGTGAATATAGTTTTTCTCTTTTGGAGGCATTCCCTCATGCGATTGATGCGGATTCGTTTGTCCTTGTCTTCGACTATACCATTACCGATGGTCGTGGTGCTTCTTCGTCAAGCACATTAACCATAGATATTATTGATGACTTTCCGGAAATTTCAGATAGCACTGTATTTATTGATGAAGATGACTTGCTGTCTTTTGGATCAGAAGAGCAAGAAGGGTCTGGTTTAGTAGAGATTGAGCCTATATCTGTTGATGGGCAGGTTGAATTTAGTGGTGGTGCTGATGGTTTGGTGAGTTTTGGCTATGGTGATGTTGCTGCACCTGACGGGCTGAGTTCTCGTGGTGATGCGATAACTTATGAAATTTTGGGCGGACTCATAACAGCAATGGCAGGTGAACGTACGATCTTTACCCTATCTCTAGGTGATAGTGGTGAATATACATTTACCTTATTTGATGTGCTGAATCATCCGCTAAACCCTGATGAAGATGATATTAATCTAACCTTTAATGTTTCAGCATTAGACGGAGATGGTGATAGCGCATCAGGCACTATTACCGTAGTGGTTAATGATGATGTTCCTGTGGCTAATGATGATTGGGATTGGGTCGAAGTAAATAGCTATGGCACGTATGGAAATGTTATTACCGGTTA
>Ga0105352_1001025_pt1 | contig 15545 bp, 9 predicted proteins | sample EN8Hudsemesocosm_FD_83507 | JGI IMG/M metagenome (GOLD analysis project Ga0105352, IMG submission 83507) | Methane-oxidizing microbial communities from mesocosms in the Hudson Canyon - EN8B Hudson Canyon | ecosystem: Environmental > Aquatic > Marine > Cold seeps | place: Hudson Canyon | collected...
AACTCATAAGACAGCACTGAGTTAATTACTGCCCCCTCTAAAGAGGCTGCATCACCTACATCATAACTCACCGATTCGATTAAACCGGCCAGGCCTGAAAATGGATTTAGTGGATAAGACCTTGAATAGGTAAAACCGGTAGACTTTTCAATTTCATCATTAAGATCAAGTAATTTTACCAATTTTGGCGCAACCAATGCCGTATAGCTGGCAAATGATTTAGTGGCAATAACAGGATTATTACCCAGGGTAAGGTAATGGGATTCTAAGTTTTTAAACTCATGCAGGGTAAGTTCAGCTGCCGCAATATTGGTCCGATTATCACTACCCCCATCATCTACACCCACATCAGCTCCTTCATCTGAACTGGAGATACAGCCTGATAGTAAAACAGAGCCAAACAGTGTTAATACTTTCAAATACCTTGTACCCATAGAAAGTCCTTTTACATAAAATTTATACATTTAATAATAAAAAACGTCTTCAAACATTAATCTTATTCAACTATAAACATCCTAATTATCTTTTTAATCGGTTATCGATTGTGACCTGACAGCTCCCTTGGTTTTGTAAATTAAAATACGGCTGCTGCCTTCACAAACGGGCCGTAGTTGAGGCCATACCTGCGATAGGAGGGTATATAACCATCCTCATCAGGGGATCCAATTTTACTAGAATCTCTCACCCCATCTATGGACACCCCATATCCAACTTGTAAAATGCCACCAAGACCTTTCAATGTAGATGATCCGAGCCTAATGATATAACCTATATTAAATCTCGCTTCACCTCTTAGCGTGAAATTAAAACCTGTATCACCACCACTGAATGTTTTTCTCGCCTCATCCTTTGCTTGCTGTGACATTGCAAATGACTCAATTCCTAGGGCCAACTCATAATCATAGTAGTATGAATGGGCGTTTAGTTCATAGCGACTGCTGTAGTCCGAATGGTCATAACCCCATAGATACGATAACGACATGGTTTTAAAATATAAGTCATAAATGTTTTTATCATTACTGCTGTCACTTGAAACTAAGCCAATTTCTGTTGGGTAGTTATATTCACCGATGCTTATACCTGTGTATTTACCTTGCTCATCAGTCCATAACATAGCCAAGGTATTTCGATCCTGCCTAAATATAGAATTTTTGGCGACACCATTGGTATTTACATAATTTATTTTTCCATTTATTTCTTCGAAGCTAAGGCGAAGTTTTATTCCCTCGCCCCCAACATAATCGTTGCCAAAGCCAATATAACCGCCAAATTTTTTCATTAACGCGCGCTCCGTTTCAGATAGCGTTTCACCTAGCAATGACTCAGCATAGGTAATCGCCAAATACGTATTGAATATTCGACCCGCTATACTCACTTCCTTTAGCTGGCTTGAAACTAGATCATAAGTTGGTCGTGAATAGTTAGCAGGGCGAGAACTAGGCTTTACATCTGAATATGACGTTAAATCCCGACTTTGAAAGTAGCTGCCATAACCGATATTTATTTCAATATTATCTGGATGGCTGTTTTCGTTGTAAAAATAAATTTTATTATCAATATCTTTCAGGTTAAAGTTCCAAAAGTAATTACCACTATTAGCATGACTTGCAACTTTTACTTCCTTGTTTTTACCAAGGTAGATTTGTGGATTAATCCCTATGTCAGAGTCCCCATTATTATGAATATTTTTTTTGTAAATTCTATATTTAATACCATTGGCTAAACGCTCTTTATTAGATGTATTTTTTACTTTTAAGTGGTAAACATCTAAGGACTTATTGAGTTTATTTATGTACTTATAGACGGAGAGTAAATTTTCATTCTTTGAAAGTGGATAAATAGAGAGGATATGCTTAAGATCACTCTTACTATGTAAACCAATGGATATAGCGGTGAACTCACCCTTTGTCCCTATGTAAGCCTGATGATCCTCACCAATAAAGACAGAAATTAAATCACCATTTGGATTAGTACCTATTGTTGCGCTTCTTGCGTCTATAGGAAGCTTGAATTTAACGTCATTAACCCAATAATGGGTTCGGGTAATACAGTGAGTAGAGCTATTTATTGATATTGCTCTAGCAAGATTGTTTCTTAGGCATACCTCCTGAATCCGGCCACCGATAATACGCCCCGATGTCGCTCCTTGCTTAATGACAATAAGTTTCTTGTCGGTACGTACAACCTTAAATGAGGTGCTTCTATACTGGGTAGCAAATATAAAATTGGCGTCATCATCACCCCTTGGAATTAAGATATTCCATATTTTACTTGCTCTATTTGTTGATTTCACAGTAGGTGAGCCAATTGAATCAAGGTACTCATCATAACTCTCGCCTTTATCAGTTCTTCCAAAATCGTAAGAAAAGGCACCAGGTGATATAAGGACCGTAATAAGGAGTAATTTCTTGAACATCACTTTTAAACTCAATAAATATCATTAACTGTTTTTCAACTTACTATGCAACAAAAGGCACAGTAAACTTCGAAAACACCATAAATATATGATCGTCAATTATTTGATTTAGGTATCTTTTTAACGTAAAACTGCAACCTACTAAACGCCATAACAAACAGCAGGCTATAAACACCCAATTAAAGCTGGTCTGGACTAACAGCCAAGCCACCCCATTCAAACCTTATTAATTTTTATTTAACCTACTTACATCGAGTAATTCATCTGCAGCAGATAAATACCATGATTTAAAGTTTTTAACATGGCCACTTTTTTTGAATAACCTAACCAATTTCACTAATAGGCTAACCCCAAGTAAAGAGCCGATTATAACTACATCAGTGTCTGTTCTATGACCATCCCAAAACATGCATACTACTGCTAAAACCCAGCATAAATGCCAATAGCCAATGCTGGTTGAGACAATATATTTTTCAAACCAACTAGAGTGTACTTCTTCATGCACAGGGGAACTCTTTCCTGTTCCATAAGATACAATTATGCTGGGCTGAATTTCACCATCCCACTCCTGCCCAAGTGTTACTGGATCAACCACCATGCCCTCATCATCCAAACCTTCATATGAGAATAAAATGGTACCCAAGGACATAACGCTGCCGGCCTTAATTTTATCTAGGAATGTATCCGTCAGCCGATACTTCTTTTCATTTTCATCATGGTCAATAAAATCAATAAAATCATATTTCGTCTCATTGACATGGGTTTGAGTATTCGTAACACGTCTACTGCTACCCGTCCCTCTATATGTATTGGAGGTGCTTACACTTACATCCATATCTTTATAATGATCAGCTAATATTCCATGCTGCCACTTAATTTGAAGGCTAATCTTTTTCCCGCTATTACTTGTGTTAATGTAATTTGAATAACTTTTTCCAAATTCAATAGAACCCAATTTTAAGCACAGGTTCTTTTTACCCACCTCTAATTCGGCCTGCCTAACAAGTTCCTTGGCAACATCGTTATCCAAGCCCCCTGAAATATTAACTTCATGTAGTTTTGATAATTCCTGATTTGGCGCGCCACATTTTGGGCAAGACTCTGCCATTTCACTAATATCGTTTTCACATTCTACACAGGCTATAAGCGCCATAATCTACATCCTTATTAACCGCAAACTAAATCAACCACTGCCACACCAGCGATCTATTTTTAGCCTAGCCAGTATTTTTATCCTGTATACCCTTCTGTTTAAGGGTATTCTTTAATAAAAGAGTAAACAGCCATACCATAACCGAAGGTTATTAAGGGGGGCAGCGCACAATGGTACCAATAAGGTTATGGATGTGAGTTTTTAAGGGTTTTAATGCAGTGGTAAACTTGAAATAAGGTTAATCAGTTCCACCTGATTTTTTGTACCTGTTTTAACATAGCAGTTTTTAATTTGTTCCTTCACTGTATTAACAGACTTGTCTTCATGGGCTGCTATTTCCTTAAGGCTCATATTACTTCCAAAAAGATGGCAACACTGGGCTTCCGCCTCGGTAAATGAGAATATGGTTTGTAATTGCGACTTACTTATACTTTCCATTAGACTATTTGAAACCACATATACCATGGCGCCTACAAAGATATCATCAGACGCCTGGTCCTTTTCAACAAGCTCACACGTCCCAATTGATACTGTTGACCTTCCACTTTCACTACCTAGATGGATTGCTTCACGAGAATAATCCAGGCTGTGCTCTTTTGCTACCGACACTGATTCTGTGATTGATAATTGCAATGCAGCATCTTCTTTTGATGACGTTAATACCAGCCTATTTTCTTCGTTTATAGCCATTGTAGAACTTTCATGTAAAAGCACATCCATTTTCAAGTTGACCGAAATCAACTCTCCAAATTCATTTAGAACAGCAACGGGAAACCTAAATGTATTCAGCAGTGCTTTAATACGTTCATTATCACCAGAGGATTCTGCAATATGCAGCCGTAAAGCCACTGCCTTTGATATGTATGGCGCCAAGATGGTGAAGCGATCCTCCTCTTCTTGAGTAAAGGGCGGTTGCTTGCCATTACGATTAAAGTGCAGGGCACAAATCGAGCTATTTTTACGGAAAAGAACCGTTCCGGTTGAATATATAAAGTCATTAGGTTGGGCCCATTCAATATAGGCCCTGGTCGACTCCAACTCAGCCCGATTGGGCATTAAATTTGGTGTTAACCATTTACCTTCGGGCCCAGACAACATCTGCATATGAACCCTATCTGTTGCGAAATACGTTTCAAAATACCGGTTCATTTGAATCTCGGATGGTTTAATACCGCTCCAGTCTTGAAATCGAATACTATGGGTATTTGCGTTAACCATGTATAAATTACAGGTATTTAAGTTGAAGTGTTTGGTCAATTTATCAAGAAAATCCTGCCAACCATCTGTAGCATTATTAGCTGACATCAATGATTCAACTAATTCAACATCATCCTTGTTCGGCAATTCCATTGCATAATCCATAATATTATATAACACCAATAATTAAGCTAACGACAGTCTGGCACCAATGGCAAACTGGATATCATATTAATAAGCTCCAACTGATTTTTCGAACCTGTTTTTCTATAACAGTTTTGAATTTGCTCTCTTACTGTATTTACAGACGTATCCCTATGAATCGCAATCTCTTTTAGACTCATATTTCTCCCAAAAAGATGACAGCAACTCGCTTCGGATTCCGTTAACGAAAAAAGAGATTTTAACTGCCCCTTGCTCGCGCTACTTATTAGGTCAGGTGCAACAACATATATCATGGCCCCAACAAATACATCGCCTGAATCTTCATCCCTCTCTATTAGCTCACAAGTACTAATGGATAACTTTCTATTATTTTCAGCGTTATATATCGTTACTGCATCATTCGTGTAGTCTAAATCTCTATTTTTGGCAATGGCAACACTTTGGGTAATTGACCTTTGCAAATTTAAATCATCACTCTTCTTCTTTATTGAAATACGTTTATCTTTTCCAATCTTTATCGCTCCAAGGTCATTTATTAGTTCATCCATTTTATGGTTTTTGGCAATGACTTCGCCGAACTCATTCAATGTTGCGACAGGTATTTTTATTTTATTCAACACCGACTTAAGGCGAAGCCCATCCTTTTTATTCTCGGCCAGCTTAACTCTTAATTGAACAGCCTTGGCAATATAAGGGCCAATGGCGCTAAACCTATCCTCCTCTTCTTGGGTAAACGGTCCCTGGGCATTACTGCGCTGAAACATGAGGGCACAGGTATCCTCCGAGGTTCGGAACAATACGGTCCCGGTTGTATATGGCACGTCATTCTTGTTACACGCCCAATCGTGATAACCAGGTATTTCATTTAACATGGATTGATAGGGCTCAAAATTTCCTGTCACCCATCTGCACTCGGGCCCCGCTAACATGGCATGATGAACCTTGTCGCTAGCAAAGAACCTGTCCATGTATTCCTTCATAGCCTGTTCAGATGGCTTAATGCCACTATAATCCTGGAATCTTGGAGAAAAGCTCGAGTTACATAAAATGTATAGATTTAGATGCTTGAGGTTAAAATGCCCTAATAGCTTATCTAGAAATATTTGCCAACCTTCAGGTGATCGATTTGCATCGAGTAAGCTACCAATTAGCTCTACATCGTCCTGATGAATTTTATCCATAATGCCTGCTCAAATTGATTATGCTAAATAGTTTAGCCTACTATTAATAACTGCCTTCCCGATTCACAAGTCTAGAACAGCTTCTTTGAAAATAAAGTGAGCCACCTATTCGTAGTAAATAAGTAAGACATTATTATCAGGCTATAACTCGAAATTTTGCAGGCCATCTTTGTATAGAAAACATTTCCATATAATTCATCGTATATATTTTTCGCCAATAGGCATTTACCTTAGAACTAAAGAGACTGTTTTATATAAATCACTTCAAATAATACTCTATATTTATTATTGACAACTATTACAATTCAGCTACTCACCTTAGCAGAGACAGCATCACCCCCCATTTCTTTTACACACAAAAACATTTCACCACATCTTTTCACGAAAGTATTTTCAGTTTCACCTTCGCTTTACGGATAGTAACAACTCTCTCGAATATAGTTGCAATTCACCGCCAAGTAATAGTTACACCTAATGCAATATCTTTTTTACATACCCCCACATATGGGGGTTTACGATAGGCCCAGTTCTTCTAATACTTATTTCCAGTAAGGATTACTTTCATTTAAACGAGCAAGAAGCTCCGAATTAATGGGAACGCCATGAGCATCAAACGCAATATTTTAACGTTATCAGTCAGTTTGATTTTATTAGTAACAAGCGCTTTTAAGGTGAATGCCGCAGCTGGCACCGGCCGAGGTGAAATTTTAATTATTCCGGTTTCAGGCTTTACCGATTCAACAGTGGTTGAGCCGGTGGGTGGGAACTACTACACCACGGTTGGCGAACAACGTTTGGCCATTTTTGAGCGAGCAGCCTTTATATGGTCGAATATACTGGATTTAAATTTTGACATTAAGGTTACTTCCACATTTGAAGCCTTAACCTGCTCAAGTGGTTCTGCAACATTGGGGTTAGGTGGCCCAGACCGAGTAAAAAAAATTGACAATGTTTGGTACCCCACTTCATTAGCCAATCAGCTATTAAATTCCGATACATCCGGCAACTATGATGATATGCACATGACATTTAACTCCTCTATCGATGACGGTTGTTACAATGGATCACCAGGCGGTTGGTATTATGGTCTTGACGGAAACAACCCGGAAAACCAACAAGACTTGTTATCGGTAGCCATACACGAGCTGGCCCATGGATTGGGGTTTTTAAGTTTTATTGGAAGTGATGGGGTTTTATTTAACGGGGCCATTGATGCTTATAGTAGGAACCTTAAAGATTATACAAGTGGTAAAAACTGGGTAAGCATGACAGATCCTGAAAGATTGGCATCGTCAAAAAGTAACCTTTTATTTTGGGATGGCACTAATGGTAATACTTTTGCTGGAACAGCTCTTACTGAACATTCTGGTTTTGTTGGTGGTGAAATTAGAATGTTCAGCCCGCTTTCATATATAACAGGATCATCTGTTAGCCATGTAACTGATTCAATTAGTCCTAATCAATTAATGGAACCTTATGCTACAGCTGATGCCAGAGAGCCATCCATTGAAACGGCTATGTTTAAAGATATAGGTTACAATATAAAATCTGAAAACTCATCACAAACCATCCCAACTATTGACAACTACACATTGAATATTGCAACAAATGGTAGTGTTGCCTTAGATACCATGAATCATGTTTCTGATTTAGATGGTGATAGCATTACCTTTTATACATTTACTGGTTTACCTTCTAATGGTTCTTTATCCGATCTATTTAATCCAGGTGCAACTTATACCCCAAATTCCAACTTTACGGGAACGGATACCGTTAAATTAAAAGTTTATGACTCACATTTCAACTTAAGTGCTGAAGGTACTGTGACTATCAATGTTGGCCCTGTAGCGAATTCCGCTCCAGTTGCGACCAACGACAGCTACACTATTCATGAAGATGCCGCTGCTACATTATTCAATGTCTTAACTAATGATACGGATGATGTTTCTTTAGACAATGGTTCAATCTCGATTTTTTCCGGCCCATCCAACGGCACAGCGAATATATCTTCTGGCCAAATCCAATACACACCAACGGCTAATTTCAATGGTTCAGACACCATTACATATACGGTTGATGATGGAGCTGGGGATACATCAAATGTTGCTACAGTAACCGTGACTGTATCCAGTGTTGATGATGAACCTGTGGTTGCAAACAACTCTTACTCACTTGCAACAAATAGCTTGAACAATAGCCTCAATATCATAGCGAATGACAGTGACATTGATACCACATTAAATTATGGTCATGTATCCATTATTAGTAATGTTTCACATGGATCATTAAACCTATCTGGAAGTTCATTGTTATACACCCCAAGCACTAACTATAGTGGCAATGATGGATTTACCTATAAACTGAATGATGGAACATCAGATAGTACAACTGCTACGGTTGCATTGAATATTGTTGCGGCGAATGTTGTGCCTGTGACGGCTAACGACAGTGTAACCACACCAGAAAATGTTTCTGTTTTGATTAACTTCAAAGCTAATGATACCGACGATAAAGTAATATCATCTTCGGACTATGTAATTGATTCGCCACCTTCAAACGGTAGCATTGCTGAAATTTCTAGCTTCATGCAATATGATCCTGACACTGCCTTTTCTGGAATTGATTCATTTACTTATCATATTGTTGATGATGATGGCGCGGTAAGTAATGTTTCAACGGTTACGGTTACCGTCACTCACACCAATGCTGCCCCCACAGCTATTAATGACAGCGTGACGACCAATGAAGATACCAGTACATTAGTTTATGTATTAAGTAATGACAGCGATCCTGAAAATGATAGCCTGCTTTATGCCAACCTAACCATCGCCTCGCAACCCGATCACGGCACGGTAAGCATCCAGTCTAACGGCATTCAATATTCACCCAATAATAACTATCACGGCACCGATGCCTTCACCTATACCATAGGTGATGGCATAGACACTTCGGTGGCCGCCACTGTTAATGTAACGGTAAGCGCCGTTCACGATGCCCCCATTGCCAGTAATGCCACACTCACCCTGGAAGAAGACCACACGGGTTTGGCGTTTGACATTAACAACTACATTGAAGCGGGCGATGCTGAGGTATTGGCCGATGCCTATACTATCGTATCCCAACCCGGCCAAGGTTCACTTAATGGCACAGTGTACACCCCAAATACCAACTTTAATGGATTGGATGCCATTACCTTTAAGGTAACCGACACCAGTGATGCAGATTCCAATACCGCCACCCTAACCTTTAATGTGACCCCTGTTCATGATGCCCCGGTCGTATCCAATGGAAGCATCACTACCAGTGAAGATCACAGTGGCATTGCAATAGACTTTAGCAGTTTTGTGGTAGCAGGTGATGCCTCCATATTGGACGATGCCTACAACATAGTGTCCCAACCTGGGCATGGTTCGTTCAATGGGATGACATACACCCCTGACGCCAACTTTTACGGTATAGACAGTTTTACCTTTAAGGCAACCGACACCTTTGGGGTGGTCTCCAATGTGGCCACCATCACCCTAACGGTCACTGCCGTTCACGATGCCCCCATTGCCAGTAATGCCACACTCACCCTAGAAGAAGACCACACGGGGTTGACGTTTGACATTAGCAACTACATTGAAGCGGGCGATGCTGAGGTATTGGCCGATGCTTATACTATAGAGTCCCAACCTGGCCAGGGCTCGCTCAATGGCATGGTGTACACCCCAAATGCAAACTTTAATGGGTTGGATACTATTAGCTTTAAAGTAACCGACACCAGTGGAGCGGAATCAAACGAGGCCATTCTGACATTTAATATCACAGCTATTAATGACCTGCCCATTGCAAGTGACGACATTCTCAGTATTGCACGTACCTCTAGCCCACTCTATTTAACCGCCAATGACTCGGACGTGGACCATGCTTTGTCTACCATGACGATTAATATTCAGAGCCAGCCTTTAAATGGCGTGTTATCCATTTCAAATACCGATGTCACTTATTTGGTTAACAGCGACTCTCAAGCGGTGAGTGATTCATTTACCTACTCTTTAACCGATCCGTCCGGTGGAGACAGTAGCGTTGCACAAGTTGAACTAACCATTAGTGATGCCGTGGCACCTACTGCAAACCTTGATGTGGTTTCGGTTATGGAAGACAGTGCCAATAACCCGTTTAATATTACCAACAACGATTCCGGCGAAAGGTCATTTAGCGCAATTGAAATTGTTAACCCGTCCACACACGGTAGCACCACGATTGACGGGTTAAGTGTAATCTATACACCTGACAGCAATTACTCAGGCATGGACACCTTCACCTATAGAGTGACCGACAGCCAAGGATTGCAATCAAGCAATGCCAGCGTTGATATAGAGATAATTGCGATTAATGACCAGCCGATTGCCCGTGACGATGAAATAAGTGTTAGCCAGGGTATGGTTAAAACATTCAATCCTTTGCTGAATGATGAAGACGACAGCGAATCCTTAACGATTAACATTGTCAGCCAGCCACTCAAGGGTATCGCCTTGATTGAAGGCAACCTTATTAAGTACACGCCCAATCCTGACCTTACATTTACTGCTGATGCTCTAGGTTATACAGTAACCGACAGTGAAGGGCTAACCAGTTTAAGCGCTACAGTTTCCATAAATATGGTTGATGCCATTTCAGCACCCAGCGCCTTAAATGATACCTTTGTTGTTGAGCTGGGTACTACGCCTGAACTGGAACTGTTAGATAACGATACCTTCAATACCACCAACACTACCATTACCATTATTGAAGATGTCACCCTGGGAACGCTTTATCACCATGCAGGTATGGTTGAATACCAGGCAAGCCAATCAGGAAATACATGGTTCACCTATACCATCACAGATGATCTTGGACAGATCAGCAATACAGCCACCGTCAATATCACAATAACCGAGTCGGTAATCATCAAAGCGAATGATGACTTTGTTTCGGTAAACGAAGATACGACGAAAGTGATTAACCTAACCGCTAATGATGTATTTACTGAAGTAAGCAGTCTGTCTATAGATGATGTGCCATCTCTTGGTGAGGCCAGTGTCGACTCCCACTTTAATGTTACCTATACCCCATACAACAATATTGAAGGAACCGACTCTTTTGTTTACACCATCATTGATGTCAATGGTGAGGAATCTCAGGCAACCGTGTTTATCACCATTATTGGCGATAACGCTGACTTGCTCACGGTTGATGACAACGTTAGCCTGGCAGAAGATGAAAGCGCCAGCGTTAATGTGTTATTCAACGATTCTTTAGAGATAGATGACAACTTCGAAGTTATCATTAAGGTTCAACCCGTCAATGGCGTTGCTATGGTGAATGCCAATGCCAGTATCAGCTACACCCCTAACACTAACTTTAATGGCGCTGATACAGTTATTTATTCAGTGAAAAATATGAACAATCAAGTTGAGAGTAACGCGGCTATCGTCAGCTTTAATATTGATGCTGTAAATGACGCCCCCATCGCCAATGCCGATAGCTACTATGTTGACAGTGGACGGACTATCACCTTATCTATACTAGATAATGATACTGACGTTGACTCTAACATTGACAATTTAACCATTGTTTTTGTCAAAACGTCCGACCACGGTGTATTGGTCGTTGAAGGTAATGCCATAAGTTACACAGCCCCTGATTATTGGGAGGGTGCTGTCACCCTGGAGTATTATGTATCTGATGGTAGTAACGCACAAAGTGATAGCGCTATGGTAGATATCCATATTACCAACACACAAGGCAAACAGCCCTCTGATGACGATAGCAAAACCCTTGATGATGCGTTCAATAACAAAAAAGGCGGGGGAGCGCCCGGCATAATATTATTAGCTTTAGGACTACTATTAATGAGCAGAAAAAAGTAATTAATGAAGAAGCAAGACATACCTGGCTTTTGTTTTTCTAACAGGTGCATTTAGTGGCTGTTAACAATAAAGTCCCATAGCGGTTAGTTAAACTATGGGGAGAGAGCTTTAACATAAGGAATTCGGTGATGAAGAAAAAAATAGGCACGATGATAGCCATCGTGATAATCGCTATTCTACTTTCAATACTATACTTTGAAAAATCAGAAGTTATCAATTCAACCGTTGAAATAACTACTGAGGCGGCTGCGAAACTGCCCATATCAGAAAAACAAATGGCACAAATAAGGGAATTAGTAAAATCCAATAAGCTCCCAATGAAAGAAAAATTTAAAGACGCGCTTAATGAGGTACAGGAAGAGCCCTTTGATTTTGGCAAGTACCTTACATACGAGCAAAAAATGGAGATATATAAAAGCACCAACCGAAAAACAGGCGACTTACCTGTAGAAATGGATAGCCATGGTAATGAGTATGTTGATCTTAAAGGACGTTTTGATACAGTGCATGTTTCGGTTGTTGATGAGAATGGTGTGACACACACAGGTGAATATGCCCTAACTAAAAAGCCGATTAGATAATAAAACACTGAGTGCTGTGCTTAATAAGCAGTAGATGACTTGTTTTATGGGTGTTTGATACATACTGCAACACGGCTACCATTAATTAAGCACTGTACAGTGCGTGCGCTTTAACCTCTAACATTAGACTTAAAATTATATTACCCTCATAAACATCAAGGTCTTTGCTAGCTTAATGTAGTGGTCAACTAAATTTACTCACAAGTTAAGAGGAAAGGTTATACCTTTCCTCTGCGGCGGCAGGTGTTAACCCGCAATTACAGTGTGTAGTCGATTCGAACTGTAGTAGCCAGTTATATATCGCGATAGCAAAGATTTTTCTTTTCAAAAGACTGGTAACCGGACGTTGGCATCCATTCTGTTTTAAAACTTCTTAAAAACATATATTGGTGCATTATTCCAGCAATTTCCACATCGACTCATACTCTGTTTATTTGATAATGCCAAAGCGTTTACCTGAATTGCAAACTGGTAGCATGCCCCACCTGGTTGACACTCTACCCAGAAATTAATGTTTCTGGTGGAATCTATTTAGCGAGACTGGCGAATCCCTATAGGATTACTCAATATTTTTGTTCGCTTAACTGTGGTTTCCCTATACAAATTTCGAACACAAACCCTGTCTAAATCCTATATAAAATTTAAATTGGTTGAAGTACGTACACATAAAAAGGTATTGAAGGCTCTATAATAATTTGTAACAAAAACACACGAGGAAAAGTAGAAAATATTTTGTTAATTACTACACTTCATGAATGGGGATATTAATCCCACTAGCAAGAACCTCAGTCAAGGAAACCCAATGATTTCTCGAATGTTAATCTCATCGATACTTAGTTTAAGTTTAATAGCTTGTGGAGGTGCCGGTGAAGATGACACTCTCGATGAAAATACAGATATACAAGGAAATATAATACCTGACGAAGTTAGCGACTCGACCGATGACTCAAGCCCATTAGAAACATCAGATCCTTTACCAGAGGCGATGGCATGCACTGGGTTTGAACCTCACTGCGGTACATGGAAGAGAGTTTACACATCCAATGTGTGGCTGGATATAAAGTACATTACTGGTGTTAATTACCTCTACACAGAAACTGGTAACAATACTTGCCACCGAGATCCCTCGCTGAGCTTTTTGGGAGAATTAGGCGCTATACACAGAGAGTGGACTGAATTCAATGAAATGGATTCACAAGATAAAGCCAAGCTGTTCTTAAGCAGTCTGTCATTGGATGGTAATAATACACTCACTCAAAGTTATACAATGTGGGGCGGAGATGAGTCTGATGACTTTACTGACGAAGGTCGTATACCGACATCATGCCAAAATTTACCTTATGCTAGCCCTATCGCTATTCGTGCTTCGAAAGATAGCGAGATTGTAGGTAGTTGGATAGGATCGCGTTTACCGTATGCAACAAGCCCTGATAGTGGTCATGCGTTTATTTTCCGTGAGAATGGAAGCGTTACAGTCTTCAATGAATTTGAGTTAAATGACCCGGATTGCGAGGACTGGGAAGAAGAGGGATTTTGGAAGATGGCTACGGATGGCAAGTTATCTATAAGTAGGTATGAAGATTTTTTATATGATGATGACTATTATGTGTACAAAGCAATGGATGACAAACTAGTTTTGCATAACGGACCTGAGCCAGCAAACCAACTTTCTCGAACTGAGATGACCGAGCAAGAGCTTAGATTACAGTGTTCTGACCAGTTCTAGTAGTAATGAAATAGACAAATAAATTTTATAATCCGGAACTTAGCTTAGCTTAGCTTCATTAATCTGAATCTAGTCAGAGACTTTATCCAGAAAACAAAGCTTATGCTGGATTACATTCTATGCAATTGATTGTGGGGAGTTGAGGTAGTTAAAGGTATCAGGCGGCATGGGTGGCGGCGATAAAGGTAAGGAGGGAGGAGACAAACTAGCCACTAATATTCCTGGTGCAAAAAGTAAAGGGGCGGGGATTACTCCCCCTGAATTTGGTCTATACATCGTCCATGTCGATGTAAATTCTAAAATTAAGACTCCTTTAGAGTGATTTATCATAGATCAATAATAATAGGCAGATTCAATGGTAAGTAGCGGTTAGTACAAGTCGATGCATTAACAAATTTACAGTCATTAATTGTTTTAGTCCCATACCCCTCGTGAATATGGCCAAAAATATGCGCCCTGAGATTAAGTTCGCATAACCGTCCCTTTAGCTCTTCACAACCCACGTGCTCTCCTGGTGGAACCAGGTCTAGTACTCCAAACGGAGGCCCATGTGTAATTAAAACGTCAGTGTCGATTGGAATTTTAGACCATACCTCTTTGAGCGACTTCCCTCTGGGTAGATTGAATGCCCAATCAAAAAATACAGGCTGCCATGGAGAGCCATAAATTTTTAGCCCATCTATTTCAACACCACTGTCCTGAAGAAATATGCACGAGGTTAATAAATTTATGGCATCTTCTGGCGCAGTCTGCAGTGCCCAATCGTGATTTCCAGCAATAGCGATTTTGTGTCTATGAGGATGTGACCCAAACCAGCTATTGAATTCCTTTATTTGGGAAAGTTTTCCCTGGCTAGTCAGATCACCTGCATGAATCAGGACATCTCCGTCAGGTATAATTAAGTTTTCATGAAGTCCATGTGTATCGCTAATTGCTACAATTCTCATTTTAACCTCACGGATTAATCTGGCTCTTCTTAAACAACCGTATTCTTCAGCATTGGAATCATTTCATTACATTAGAGTTATCTAATTTTTTCAGCCATCCGATTGTAATCCCCCTCTTTTTGAATGTCAGTTAAGAATAGAGGATAAATGCGCTACAACAACTTCCTGACTGTTAGGTGCTTTATACAGCAGGAATGAATACGCAAAATAGCCTTCTATTTAAACCAACCATTAATGGGCCTGGCTACCTTACAGAAGGGCATTGTGTCAGCTAGGATCCTCTAT
>Ga0105352_1001048_pt1 | contig 15223 bp, 10 predicted proteins | sample EN8Hudsemesocosm_FD_83507 | JGI IMG/M metagenome (GOLD analysis project Ga0105352, IMG submission 83507) | Methane-oxidizing microbial communities from mesocosms in the Hudson Canyon - EN8B Hudson Canyon | ecosystem: Environmental > Aquatic > Marine > Cold seeps | place: Hudson Canyon...
CCTTGTTCAATTCCGGTTGTTTCTAATCCATCGCCATCTAAGTCAAATGCTAGAGGGTCTGTTACTTGCGCTTGCGAGGAAACGCTCAATGAGCGGCTTTCAATACGCAGCTCAGTAACTTCACTTATTGATGCTTCTAGTTCTGCGACGCTAGCTGCCACGTTCGCTACAATTTCCTCATACTCAGCTTTTAAATCGGTCTGACCTTTTTCGCTAATAGAGACCTTTTCATCACCTTGAGTGATGCCGAAGGTGCGAATTAAAAGCTGATAATCAGTTGATTGAGATAAACCGACGCTAACAGCCTCTTCGAGGTCTGTGCTGGCAAAGGATGTTGGTGCTATTGCTGTAGGCGCCGTTGTCGTAAGTAGTGTGTGATTAAATCCAGCGGGGTTGATATTCACGGGAGAAAACATAGCCTTTTGCCTCAGCACCTTGTTTGAGTGTGGTTTGTGCGAGAGTGAACAATGTATCAATCTAATATTGCTATCGGCAAATGTGTGCATCACTCTACGATTGAATGGTTATAATGAGCTCACTGATATAAACAATACGGAATGTAAGTAAAGGATTTATGAATCTTCCCCTGGCTATTTCCTGTAGCTCACCTCATTTTAAAATCCGTGCTGAGGAAATATCTGCTCAATTATCTTTGCCCTTGGTCTCTGAGACGTTGCCGGAACATACCAATGAATATGCAATGCTCATTGTCGTGGGGGAGCACGGAACCGGTATCCAGCTTACGGGTTCAAAGCAACCATCCCCCTTGTATGTCGACTTTGTTGCTGGTGCCGCCGCACATCGACGACAGTTTGGTGGTGGTAAAGGGCAAGCCATAGCAAAGGCTGTTGGCTTGTCAGAACGAACGTCGTTAAAAGTGGTTGATGCCACTGCAGGGCTAGGAAGAGATGCCTTTGTTCTCGCTTCCTTAGGTTGTGTCGTGGTTCTGGTGGAGCGATCACCTATCATAGCGGTTTTATTGGCAGATGGTTTGGCGCGAGCGAAGCTAGATGATGAGGTAGAGGCTATTGCCAATCGTATGAGTTTAGCAACCTCAAGTGGGGTAGATTATCTAGCAGGTCTATGGGATGAAAATTTACCTGATGTCATCTATTTGGACCCTATGTTTCCCAGTCGAGGAAAAAGTGCAAAAGTTAAAAAGGATATGCAAATATTTCATCAGTTAATTGGGCAAGATGACGATGCCGATTTATTGTTGGCACCGGCATTGGAAAAGGCAAAATACCGTGTCGTCGTTAAGCGGCCAGCGAAAGCTCCCTATCTGTCCAATCAGAAACCAACCTATGAATTGAAGGGAAAATCTAATCGCTTTGATATTTATGTTAATCGTAGTTTAAAGCACCCATAAATGATGACATGTTTGGCGGAACCGCTATTATCGGATCGAGTTGAAAAATCAATTTCTCAGCTATATGGTACTTCAACTTATCGTCGTTATAGTTGAATGGAGCTTGAGGCTGGGCTGATAGGGAATTTGTTGAAGAATTATTAGGGACTTTTTAAAAGTACCTCTAGAATAAGGTTCATAAAAAAACCTTGGGGTGATCTGGGCCGGGGAGATATAGATAGTGGAGCCCCAAGTATTTATATTAATAGCTATTGTAGTGGCTATGTTTAGTGCTATGTGTAGTAACTATGTGTGATAACTACATGCAATAACTATCTGTAGTCACATTAGTTCAGTGCTTGATGTACGGACTGAAATATCTGGATTGAGGAATTAGGAGTAAACATGATCAAAATTGAACGCCTAACAAAGCGTTTTGGTGAGCATACCGTTGTAGATAATCTCAGTTTTGATGTCACCGAGGGAGAGGTTCTGGGCTTTCTTGGGCCAAATGGGGCTGGAAAATCGACCACCATGAAGATGATCACTGGATTTCTGCAATGTAATGATGGCCGCGTTACGGTTAACGGCTTTGACGTTGCTGAAGACCCGATTAAGGCTCAGCAACAAATTGGATATCTACCGGAAGGTGCGCCTTGTTATGGTGATATGACACCCCAGCAGTTTTTATCCTTTGTCGCTGAGGTACGTGGCTTTAAAGGTGCAGATATTGCGACCCGGGTGGCATCTGTTGTCGACAAGCTACAGTTGCAAGGCGTTTTACATCAGCCGATTGATACTCTATCGAAAGGCTTTAAGCGCCGTGTAGGTTTGGCGCAGGCCATTATTCATGATCCTAAAGTATTGATTCTGGATGAGCCAACCGATGGCTTAGATCCGAATCAAAAGTATCAGGTACGAAAACTCATTAAGAACTTATCCAAGGATAAAATTGTCGTAATCTCGACCCATATTCTTGAAGAGGTTTCAGCTGTTTGTACACGCGCTATTGTCATTGCTAATGGCAAGCTTGTCGCCAATTGCACACCTGAGGAACTGGAAGCCCAATCAAAATACCATCAATCGATTCGTTTGGAGTTCGAGCAATCAACAGAAGCTGCTCTCTCTGCATTATCAGAGCAGGAAGGTGTCGCTGAAGTGGAATCGAATAATGATGGATGTGTCGTAACTGTTATACCAAATAGTGGTGATGATATTTTTATAGCGGTTAACAAGCTTGTTCAGCAACAAGGTTGGCCTCTAAAGTCGATGTATCAAGAACGTGGTCATCTGGATGAGGTTTTTAGACGTATTACAACTGGACAGGAGCGCGTGTAGTGAAGCATGTTAAAATTATTGCCAAGCGAGAGTTGGCTAGCTATTTTTCAACGCCGTTGGCCTATGTATTTATTCTTATCTTTTTGATGTTAACCGGTGTGTTTACGTTCTTCTTAGGAAGCTTTTACGCGCGGGGTCAGGCTGATCTAGTTTCATTTTTCAACTTCCACCCTTGGTTGTACCTCTTTCTGGTGCCAGCTATTGCTATGCGTCTATGGGCAGAAGAACGCAAGTCGGGAACGATTGAACTATTAATGACTTTACCAGTAACAAATGTAGCGTTGGTTTTAGGGAAATTCTTAGCGGCTTGGTTATTTATTGGTATTGCTTTATTGCTGACCTTTCCGATCTGGATAACGGTGAATTATCTCGGTGATCCGGATAATGGCGTTATCCTCGCTAGCTACTTGGGCAGCTGGTTGATGGCGGGTGGCTTTTTGTCCATCGGATCTTGTATGTCAGCCGCCACGAAGAACCAGGTGATTGCTTTTATATTGACCGTGGCGACTTGCTTTCTATTTGTGGTAAGTGGGTTTCCTATGGTGCTTAATGCTTTTACCGGATGGGCACCATCTGTGATTGTTGATGCCATCGCCTCGCTCAGTTTCCTGACTCACTTTGACTCTGTCGCTAAAGGTGTCATCTCATTACGTGATCTACTCTATTTTGTCTCTGTTGCTGCGGTTTGGCTGGTGGCGACAATTATTGTTATCGATCTGAAGAAAGCGAATTAAGGAAAATATGACATGAAGAAACGCTACTATTCAGTGACTGGTTTGATTTTATTGGTTGTTCTTTTCTTGGCTTTTACCGTGCTAAATAATGCACTATTTACCACTGCCAGAATTGATCTCACCGAAAACAAGCTCTACACCATTAGTGATGGCACTAAATCCATCGTCGACAAAATAGACGAACCGGTAAATCTGTATTTCTTTTTTTCCGATAAAGCCAGTCGCGATATTCCACAATTACGGAATTTCGCGAATCGAGTTCAGGAGTTACTAGAAGAATATGCTCTTTATGGTGGTAACAAGATCAATCTTACCATTATTGACCCTGAGCCATTCTCTGAGGAAGAGGATAAAGCCTCTGGATTTGGTTTGCAGTCAGTACCTTTGTCACTGCAAGGTGATGAAGTTTATTTTGGGCTTGTGGGTACTAATGCTTTGGATAATGTGGAAATTATTTCATTTTTTCAGCCTGATCATGAAGAACTGTTGGAATATGATATAACTAAGCTTATTCATACATTGGCTAACCCGAAACGTCCCGTGGTGGGATTAATGTCATCGCTTAAAATGGATGGTGGTTTTGATATGACGACCCGTCAGCCCATTCCTGCTTGGGTAATCTATGATCAATTAAAACAGCTATTTGATGTACGTATTATTTCTACTGATGCCGACACCCTAGAAAAAGATATTGATGTACTGATGGTGGTTCACCCTAAAGAATTATCCGACAGCACTCAGTTTGCTATCGATCAGTTTGTACTGAAAGGTGGTAAGGCACTGATTTTTGTTGATCCTTTTTCAGAAATTGATATTCCTTCTCAGATGTCTATGGCGCAAGGACCGGGTGATGAGGTTCGAGCTTCAGAATTGAATAAACTGTTTGCAGCTTGGGGGGTCACTATGGCTGCTGATAAAGCGGTATTAGATGCTCAACATGCACTGATGATTAATATGCCACAGTCAAGGCAGCCGGTTCGCCATTTGGCTATGCTGAGCCTGGGGCCTGATAACTTACTAGCGGATGATGTCGTTACCGCTGGATTAGAAAACGTTAATGTGGCTATGGCAGGCATCTTGTCATCTGCTGATGGTGCTACAACAGCATTTAACTCATTGATGTTTACCAGTGAGAATGCCATGCCAAGCGATAGCAGCATTTTTGGATTTATGCGTAACCCAGAAGAATTGCAAGATGACTTTACTCCGACCGGAGAAGTGTATTCGTTAGCCGCCAGTATTAGTGGCCCTGCTAAAACAGCTTTTCCTGATGGCGTGGATGGGCTGGAAAATGCTGCAGAGGAGCGTATCACTGAGTCTGATAACATCAATGTGGTGGTTATTGCAGACACTGATTTATTGGCGAATCGCCTGTGGGTACAGGTTCAGGATTTCTTTGGCCAACAAATTGTTGTTCCTTGGGCTGATAATGCGTCTTTAGTTATCAATGCGCTTGACCACCTTAGCGGTAGTCAGGAATTAATTAGTATTCGTAGTCGCGGTCGTTTTTCACGACCCTTTACTGTGGTGGATTCATTGAAGCGTGAAGCTGAGATGAGATTCAAAGAGAGCGAACAGGTATTGCAGCAGCAATTGACTGAGACTGATCGCAAGCTTACAGAGCTACAGAAAACTAATGAAGATGCTAATAATATGATGATCTCTCCTGAGCAAGAGCAGGCTTTATCACGCTTTCAGGATGAGAAACTAAAAATTCGCAAACAATTGCGTGAAGTTAGACATCAGCTTGATAAGGATATTGCGGACTTAGGGACTCAGTTAAAACTGATTAATATTGGTGTAATGCCTGTATTGCTGACCTTATTGTTGTGGTTTTTTGTTCACTTGCGTCAACGTAGACAACGAGAAAGTAGTTAATAGGATGTGGATTTTGGTGTTTAGCAAGGAGAACCAAAAATGAGAAAACAACACTTTAATTTGTTGCTTGTTATTGTTGCACTGGTGTTATTAATGAGCAGTTGGCTGGTTAGTCAGAAAGCGGGGGACGGTCTTAAAAAGGGTAGTCTTTTATTTCCGGAGTTAAAGGGCCAGCTTGCCAAGGTCTCTGGTGTAACCGTTAAAGGTGCCGGTGATACGACCTTTGTTGAGTTGGAAAGACAGGTTGATAAGGAGGGAGAGGTTAGCTGGTCGGTTACGAACCGTGATGGTTATCCAGGTAACTTTAATCAACTGAAGAATCTGCTGGTTAGCTTAGCTGATACAAAATTACAGGAGAGTAAGACAAAAAACCCACAAAATTACGCTAATTTGGGTGTACGTGACATTAGTGATGCTGAGAGTGAAGCCTTGCTATTATCCTTGACCTTCGACGATGGGCTGCCACCGATTTCTTTGTTAGTTGGAAAAAGTGCAGAAAAATGGAAAGGTCAATATATTCGTTTTCCTGATCTACAGCAAAGTTGGTTAACCGATAAACATATTACCTTAGAGAAAGAGGCTACTGATTGGCTACGAAGAAATATTATTAATATCTCTTCGGCTCGTATTCAATCTGTATCTTATACAAACCCTAAAGGTAGTAAGGTGGAGGTAGCGAAAACCGCAGGTGAGAATGATGATTTCTTGATACAGAATATTCCCAATGGTCGTGAGCTTAGCTACGAGGCTATTGGAAACACTATTGCTAGCGCTATTTCCTATGTGAAGCTCGATGATGTTCTTCGAGAAGGTGTCATTTCTTTTAAACCTGAATTAACCTATAACAGCACCTTTAGAACGAATAATGGTTTAGTGGTTTCAGCTCAAACAACAAAAGTTGATGATAAAGCTTATGTTAAGTTTTCTGTTGATATTGATCAGGCCTTAGTCAAGGATCAGCAAGCTCTTGTTGATCCGTTTAATGAAGAGGATGAACTATCTCAAGCCGCTAATATGGCTGTTGATAATGAAACTCATGAGACGTCTGCAGAAGATGAAGCTGAGAAATTACAGCATCGAGCATCAGGTTGGGTATTCCAAATATCAGACTTTGCTTACGGCTCTTTTACCAAAGAAATGGATAGTTTGCTCAAAGCTGAAGACGAGCCAGAAAAATCCGATAATTAAAGTATTTGAGTCTTATCTAATACTATTAATGAATTGATGATAAGTTTGGCTAATAACACACCTAAAAGCACCGTGGCGCGGTGCTTTTTTTTTGCGGTAATTTTTGTCTATACTAGCAGGTTGTTGAAAGTTGATGTTTGACTTCATTCATATCCAATTATATGGACTTGGATCCGAGCTTAACAACTACAGATGTAAGGGGAATTAACGTTGAAGGACGAGTTTGTGGATCCGTCATTTCACCAGCATATAATCAAATTTTGGTTTGACGAAACGGATAAGCAGCAGTGGTATAAAGTTGATGTAGATTTCGATAAGGAAATTAAACAACGATTTTCTGACGTATTTATAGCCGCAGAAAGAGGGGAGCTATATCGCTGGCGGTCAACGATTGAAGGCCGATTAGCAGAGATTATTGTTCTGGATCAGTTTTCACGAAATATTTATAGAAATAGTCCAAAGGCTTTTGCTTGTGATGGATTAGCGCTGTTGTTAGCGCAGGAGGCCGTTGCTGCTGATTTGGCTAAGTTGTTACAACCTGAGCGACGAGCCTTTCTATATATGCCCTATATGCATAGTGAATCCGTTATGATTCATGGCGTAGCGCTTACCTTGTTTAGTGATGTGGGTATGGAACATAACTTGGATTTTGAGCATAAGCATAAGAAAATTATTGACCAGTTTGGCCGTTACCCCCATCGCAACGAAATTCTGGGGCGTCAATCAACGGCTGAAGAGATAGCTTTTCTGAAGGAGCCTGGTTCTAGTTTCTAGTTGAGGGTATGTAGTTGAAGGGATTTGGTTGAAGGTATGCAGGCTTTAATGCTTTAGAGAAGCCTTTAATGCCACTGATGTTGGTCATCAAATAGTCCCGGTGGTAGATAGTTACTTTGGTTGAGGAAGGTTTCTTCAAACTCTTGTGCTGGCAGCGGCTTAGCTATCAAGTAACCCTGAATATAGTCACACCCTATACGTCGTAATAACGCGAAACTTCTTTGTGTTTCTACTCCTTCAGCAACCACTTTTATACCCATAACTTTAGCTAGTGCAATAATCGCGGTTACCAAACTTGCGCCATCTTCACTGTCATCAAGCTCTTTAATAAAGGAGCGGTCTATCTTAAGTATATCTGTGGGAAATTTACGAAGGTAACTTAGTGACGAATAACCCGTACCAAAATCGTCCAATGACAGGCTGATACCTAACGATCTTATTTGTTGTAAGGCATCAAGAATCTCATCTTTCGAGTCCATATATATGGATTCAGTAAGTTCTATATCCAAATAGTTTGCCGGCAAACGGTTCAGTTTTAGTGTATCTACTACTAACTTTTCTAGATTATCCCGATAAAATTGCACGGTTGAAACATTCACGGAGATATGTAAATCATCATGGCCTTTATCATGCCACGCTTTTGTTTGTCGACATGCTTCTTGCATGACCCAACGACCTATATCTACTATCAATCCAGAATCTTCAGCTAATGGAATGAATTTATCCGGAGGTATAAGACCCTCTTCAGGATCGAACCACCTGATCAGGGCTTCTACACCATAAAGTTTTCTCGTTCGTAAACAAATTTGAGGTTGGTAATAGAGAACGAATTCAGAACGTTTAATGGCTCGGTGTAGCTTGTGTTCTAATACCAAGCGATTATTTATCTTGTCATTCATGGATGCCAAGTAGTATTGATAGTTGTTTTTGCCTTTTTCTTTGGCCGAATACATGGCTATATCTGCTGCTTGTATGAGTTTTTCTGACGAATCTGCGTCTGTTGGATAAATGGTGATTCCGATGCTTGCATGAATAAAAAGTTCATGTTGATTAACAATGAAGGGCTTAGACAAGTTGTCAATAATTCTGTTGGCTACGGTGCTTGATTCTTCTGCTGTATCCATATTCGGAATAACAATGGTAAATTCATCGCCTCCCAGTCTTGCTATCATATCAAGATCATCGGGTTTCTCTGTTGGCGCTTCTGGATAAGCAATAAAATCGCTTTCACGTACGCAGCAACCAACACGCTTGGCAAATAAACGTAGCAATTCATCGCCCACTTGATGGCCTAGGCTATCATTTATGGTTTTGAAGTTATCTATGTCAATAAATAGTAGGGCTAATAATTCATCTTTTCTTTTTGCCATCGCGATCGCATTATTCAGAAAATATTGGAACATTCTCCGGTTTGGTAATTGTGTCAGGCTGTCATGATAGGCAATGAAATTTATTTCATCATTGTATTCTTTGAGAGATTTAGACATATTGTTAAAAGTTAATGCTAATTCAGAGATTTCATCTTCACCTTGCGTATTTAAACTGATATCCAAATCACCTTGTTTTATTTTGTCACTAGCCTCTCTAATAGAGCTTAGTGGGGTAATGATTAGGCGTCTGAAAACAAGGAATAGCGCACTGATACTTAAAGTTATAGTTGCAATGATAGTTTCTATTAGATTTGTGGAGAGTTGATCTTTGAGTCTGTCAACTAACGTATCTGAGACTAACGCTGCAGCATATAGTTGGTTATCTATAAGGACTCCGACTAATTCGTTCTTCGATATTTCTTTGTTGTTTAGGTGGTTTTTAAGCGCTGTTGTTAATAAGTGGAAATTATTATCTGATTGTTTGTTTCTAAAAACGGCTGTTAATTTATTGTTGAATATGGCAAGCGATTCATGTTCATCTTTTATTAGTGTATTTAAGAAATTTAAATTTAGCGTAATTAATAAATACCCACGGAGGCTAGTTTTTTTTGCTACACCGTAAATAGCTTTGTTTTTCAAACGTATTTTCTTGGATATATAGACAACGGGTTTATTTGTGTCTGGATTGTTGTGGACAAAAACATTAATGTCATATTTTGAATGGGATATTTGTTTGAAATAGTTGGATTTTGATTCATTGTCAGTAATATTTGGTGTGGTGAGGCTTGCCCAACGGGTATCTTCATAACCATCTGGTAGAATAAATCGTATTTCTTGGTATTCTGGGTAGGAGTTTTGATAGGCATGAAACCTGTTTAGTAATCCACGTTGGAATAAAAGGTATCTTTGTTCCTCGTCATCGGTTAATGCATATTTCGTAAAAATAGATTCGCTGGCTAGTAGATTTATGCTGGCTACAGCGCCATTTATTTTCACCTGTGTCTGTTCACTAATATTTCTTATTAGGCTTCTCAGTTGGTTTGATGCTTTAAGTTCTGATGTTTCTGAAATTTGCTGGTAGGCAATAAACCCCAACCACAATAATGGCCCGATAATGAAAGGGACTAACAATAGCAAGAATTTCGGCAGCAGCTTCATTAGTTTGGGTTGGTTACTCTCGAAAATATGGTGTTCTGTATATTTATGGCTCGTGCTGGTAACGGTTGGTGAAATTCCGACTTCTGTAAAATTTCTTTAGATGGATATATGGTGTCATCATTGAGGAATTCTTGTGATAGATATTGTTCTGCTGCTTTATTGGGTGTTGCAAAGTAGAGTGTCTTTGCTAATTGAGCTGCATTTTCTGGGCGATGTAGGAAATTAATAAATTGCCAGGCAGCGTCCTTATGTTTAGAAATGCTGGAAACAGTTAGATAGTCAACCCAGATGTTACCGCCTTCCTCGGGAACTAGGTATTTAATAGCCTCATGATGTTCTTGTACGGTGAGGGCATCACCGTTGTATAGCATGGCAGCAATAACATCACCGCTCACCAGTGATGAAGTTTCATCGGTTGCCAGATAACTGTACTCATGAACAAAGGGTTTTTGTTGAAGTAAAATATCTCCTGCTTCACTCAGTTCCTTAGAATCAGAGCTATTAGCTGAATAGCCGAGAGACTTTAGTGCCATCCCGACTACATCCCGAGTCGTGTTTATAAGCACTATTTTTCCACGTAAGTTGTCATTAGGTTGAAAGAACTGGCGCCAGCTAGTTATTTGTTCTTTCACTAAATCAGATCGGTAGGCTATGCCTAAGGTGCCCCAAAAATAGGGGATGCCATAATCCTTTGCACCGATAAATGCTTCTTGCCAGCGTGGATTAAGGTTTCTTCTATTTGGTATTAACTGATCATTAACGGGGGCAAGCCATCCACGTTTTCTATAGCTGTTAAGCATTGCACCATTAATGACGATAATGTCGATATAGGCGCGATCCATATTTAGCAGGATGTCATCTCGTTGATCATCTGACTCGTAGTAAACTTCACGCACTTCAATCTTTGTTTCTTGCTTAAACTGGGTGATGAGTTTTGGGTCCATATAATCTGACCAATTGAACATAACCAAGCTTTCTTGGATTTTTTCACCGGGCAGCTCATTTGCCAATGAGTAGGTACAAAAAATGCTGATGCCTAGAATCGCTATCAGGCGTTGAAACTTGCCAGTCTGTAGTATTTGTAATGCCACCGTTTATCCTGATCATTCAATGCGCTAATGAATAGCTAACCAACCACTTTAATGGCAATGATGTCCTTGCCCATATAGCTGTGCAGTCGATATATATGCTCTAAAAAGTATAGATGAGGCTAATAGTGTCATTATTGACCTATAGATCTATTTGTTATTCAGGTTTTTGTTTATATATCTAAAAGAAACTATTTTGACGGGATTCATCCTCGATTTTCAGAGCTGAACTATCATTAATAAGAAACACCACGTTTCTATCCCATAATTTTATTTCTGTAAGTTCGATGCTGCGTTTAGTAAACGTATGGATCTATTGCGCATAGGTTTGAATGTTGTATGGATTTAGGGTCACAGTCATTTAGTATTTCTGTTCTTGTGATGACACTATTAGGTGGCTTGGCTTTATTCCTGATGGGTATTGCGCAACTGTCCGATTCTTTGCGTGCAGTGGCAGGTCAGGGGATGCGTAACTTATTAGCGCGTCTCACTAATAATCGGTTTATGTCTGCATTCACGGGGGCATTTGTCACCGCTGTTATTCAATCATCAACGGTTACAACGGTTTTGGTTGTGGGCTTTGTGTCCGCTGGCTTAATAACCTTATCTCAATCGGTAGGTGTGATTATGGGGGCCAATATAGGCACCACGGTAACGGCCCATGTTATCGCTTTCAAAATTACGCAATATGCACTCTTGCTAGTGGCAGTGGGTTATGCCACTACATTTTTTACTCGCAGTGAGAGAAGCAAACACCTGGGTAATATTCTGTTGGGATTGGGGCTTTTATTTTTAGGCATGGAAGTCATGAGCCAGGCGACTTATCCGGTTCGTACCTATCAGCCCATGGTTGAGATGCTGCGTAGCTTAGATAACCCTGTGATAGCGATCATGGTATCCGCACTTTTTACAGCTATTGTCCAAAGCTCCTCTGCCACAACCGGTATTGTCATTGTGTTTGCAAGTCAGGGTTTAGTGTCCTTGGAAATTGGTATATTGCTCGCTTTTGGCGCCAATATTGGTACTTGTCTGACCGCCTTATTAGCGTCTATTGGCCGTACTAGGGCGGCGCTACAGGCGGCAATGATCCATGTTTTTTTTAACATTGTGGGTGTGATAATTTGGTTACCCTTTGTGGATCAATTGGTTGTGCTGGTCCGAGAAGTATCTCCCGTATCGGATCTTATTGGCATCGATAAGATAGCTGAGGAGGCTCCGCGACCAATAGCTAATGCACATACAGTATTTAACGTCATTAATACCCTTATTTTTATCGGTTTTACCGGACTTATTGCCGGTTTAGTTTCGCGAATTATTCCTGAACGACCTGAGTCGCGCTTAGATGAGGCGAAACCGAAATACCTAGATTCTGTTTACATTGCTACACCACCGTTAGCGTTGGATCGTATTCGAATGGAGTTGGTCCATCTAGGGCAGTTAGTCTTAGAGGTAGTTCGCTTGGTCGAGCCCCGTAATATGCCCTTTGAAGAAGAGTCTTTGGACGATATTCATGTAGTGATTAATGATGTGGAGAACTTATACGCTGCGATCGTTGGTTATCAACGCCAACTATCGCGGGGAGAAATGTCAGAGTCGGAAACTGCGCAGCTAGATAGGCTAATTTTTTCTGCGAATCATCTTCGTTCTATCGCGGATACCATTACTCAAAACTATCTTCCCTTATTGCAAGAGTGGCGAAAAAGACAGCTGTCGTCAGGCAAGAAAACACGCAAGCTCTATCTGGAAGTTTTCTTGATGGTCAAGGATGCCATCACCCATGCTGTAGCTGCGATTGAGTCAGATGATCAGGAATTAGCTCAGCAGGTTATAGAGCTAAAACCCGTTATCAATCAGCAAATAGATATATTATCTAAGCATCTTAGTGAGCGTTTACATTCTAAGTCACCCAATCGAGTGCATGTATTTCGTTTAGAAAATCAGGTGCTGGAAGTTGTTCGGCGTCTGTATTATTTTTCTAAGAGAATTGCTTATTTGGTTAATCGGTGACTTGTCGGTTCGCAGATTTATTTCTTGAATCCGCGGGAGATAAAGTGTGAACTATTTGACAGATAAAACAGTGATCAATAGGGAAAATTAGATTGATTCGTGATAGGCTTTTCAGCCTTACGAAAAACGCCACGGAAAAGGTATGTACCGTCTCTATGATTTCGCGCTATCAGGAAATTGCTACAAACTAAGGTTGTTGCTTCATCACCTGAAAATTTCCTACGATAGAGTGCCCATCAATATCTTGTCTAAGGAAACAAGAACAACAGATTTTCTTGCAATCAATCCAAACGGTCGAGTGCCGGTATTGGAAGTTGATGGCAAGCACCTACCTGAGTCTAATGCTGCGCTCTGGTATCTTGCAAATGACTCTGACTATTTACCATGCGACAAGTTTGAACAAGCGCAAGTTTTACAATGGATGTGTTTCGAGCAGTATAGCCACGAGCCCTATATCGCTACACCACGTTACTGGATTCATATACTCGGCAAGCAGATTGAATATCAGAGTGAAATAAATCAGCGGCGTTCACACGGCTATGCAGCCTTAGATGTGATGGAGGCGCACCTACAGAATCATGCCTGGTTTGTTGGTGAAAATTATTCCATTGCAGATATAGCGCTGTTTGCCTATACCCATGTGGCTGGAGAAGCACGTTATAACCTGTCGCCCTATGAGAAGATCAATGATTGGATACGTCGAGTGAGGCGTCAGCCTGGCTTTATAACCATGCGTGACAGTGCTCGCTAGATAAATTCATTTTTCGTAATAGCTAAAAACCGCTAATGAACTAGACTTTTATTGAAGTCTCGGTGTTTGGGGGCAGTTCTTTTGGCTTTTTAGGGATTGTTGCGTTCCTTCCTCCTTTGCATCGAAATTTTTAGTAGGGAAGATGCAAACTATGGCTGTGATAAAAGAAGCATCAGTAAAGCTTGTACCCGGAAACCTCACTAATCAGGTGCTCCCAGAGCATTTGAATCTAGGCTCTCATCATGAGGAGACGGAACAAGCCTATATCCTCGGACAACCGCGTGCCACTACCGCATTAGAGTTTGGCATAGATATAAAACAACATGGCTATAACCTCTACCTTGCCGGTGAAAATGGTACCGGACGAATGCGTTATGTGATGGAATATTTAGAGCCCATTGCATCACGTCAGGTTACACCTCAAGACTGGTTGTACGTTAATAACTTTGACAACCCAGCCGAGCCAAGAACGATCGCCTTTCCACATAAACAAGGCGTTAATTTAAAGCGTGATATCGATGATTTAATCGAGGCTTTGATTGCTACCTTTCCCATAGTTTTTGAAAGCCCTACCTATTTACAACGTAACACGTCACTACAAAAGGCATTTGATCAAACCTATGATCAAGCTGTTCTTGTGGTTGAGCGTAATGCTGCGGAAAAACAGGTTGCTGTATATCGTGAAGAGGGTTCTATAACTTTTACGCCTGTTCTTGATGGTCAGCCTGCGGATGAATCTTCTTTTGCTCAAATGGATGAAGAGGCTAGGGAGAACTTCCGTAAAAATGTAGAAGAGTTAGAAAGTCTACTCAATGAGGTCTTACTCGAACTACCGCAGTGGCAACGTGACCTCAATAATAAAGTACATCAATTACGTCAGGAAGTTATTACGCAATCATTAAAGCCGTTGTTTGATGACTTGCAACAAAAGTATCAAGGCAACGCCAGTATATTGCTTTATTTAGCGCAAACAAATGATCATTTATTTCGCTTTATTGAAGAGTATATGGGGGACACGGAAGCTAGTGAGACTGAACATAATATTAATATACGATCCTTGTTAGAGCATACCTATAGTCCAAATCTTATAATGAGCTCCGCCTCAGATACTGGGGCTCCAATTGTTCTTGAGTCTAATCCAAGCTATACCAACTTATTCGGAAGGATACTCAGCGCACCTGAACAAGGTCCTGTCAGTACAAACTATCAGATGCTTACGCCTGGAGCTCTGCACCGTGCCAATGGCGGATACTTATTATTAGATATAGAAAAGGTTTTGCAAGATCCTGCCACCTGGGATGCATTAAAACGCTCTTTGCGGGATCGTAAAATCTATATTGAACCACCAGCCAACGAAATTCAGTTGGGGCAAGGAAATATGTTAAAGCCAGAGCCAATCCCACTTCAAGCTAAGGTTATTCTAATTGGTCCTAGTGAGGTGTATTACACCCTGGAGCAATATGATACGGATTTTGACGAATTATTCCGTGTGCTAGTAGAATTTACCGGTGAGATTGAGCGTAGCCCTGAAAACTTAAATCAGCTGGCGATAAGACTGCGTCAATACAGCAAAGACGTTGGCGTTGAGA
>Ga0105352_1001058_pt1 | contig 15120 bp, 19 predicted proteins | sample EN8Hudsemesocosm_FD_83507 | JGI IMG/M metagenome (GOLD analysis project Ga0105352, IMG submission 83507) | Methane-oxidizing microbial communities from mesocosms in the Hudson Canyon - EN8B Hudson Canyon | ecosystem: Environmental > Aquatic > Marine > Cold seeps | place: Hudson Canyon...
GTGAAATTGCTTAATGCAGAAAAGGAAATGCTAGGCGCATTTATAGATGAAAAGGCATAATCCTCACAAATCCACTTGAGTAAAATGGCATTTCATTCTATTCAGGCCCTTTAGCAAACAAGGTATCCATAGACTCTCTCCCTCCTTTTATTACCTAAAACCGCCCTTCTCCTACCTACTTCAAATAGCTTAATCAGGTATACTCTATCTCTTTTTTTAATTTATATAGAGATAAACATGAGACCTAGCGGACGTGCGCCTGAGCAACTTAGAGAAGTTAAATTTACCTGTGGATTCACCAAGCACGCAGAGGGGGCTGTCTTAGTTGAATTCGGAGATACGCGCGTACTATGTACTGCAAGCGTTGAAAGCAGGGTGCCGCGATTCTTAAAAGGGAAAGGCCAAGGCTGGATCACTGCCGAGTACGGCATGCTACCCCGCTCAACACATACACGCATGGGGCGCGAAGCGAGCCAAGGAAAACAAGGCGGCAGAACTCAAGAAATTCAGCGCCTTATCGGCAGGTCACTGCGTGCCGCAGTGGATTTATCGGCTCTAGGCGAACACACTATTACTATCGATTGTGACGTTATTCAAGCTGATGGAGGAACACGTACCGCTTCGATTACTGGTGGCTTTGTCGCACTTTCTATAGCTATAGAAAAAATGCTCAAACAAAAGAAAATCAAAAAAAATCCGATTCACGGACAAATCGCCTCAATTTCAGTAGGCATTTATAACGGCACGCCAGTTCTGGATTTAGACTATAAAGAAGACAGCAATGCAGAAACAGACATGAACGTAGTCATGAATGATGCCGCAGCCTTTATTGAAGTTCAAGGCACTGCGGAAGGGCACGCCTTTCGCCAAGAAGAACTTAACGCCATGCTAGAGCTAGCTAAATCAGGCATTACAGATCTATTAGCTAAACAATCTGCAGCCTTGGCAGATCACCAGTAAAGTAATCCGCAGCGTTTGTAGGTATTGATACTGCAAACGCTGCATCCCCTGCTATCCAGCATACAGAGCAGAAAATTCCACTCATCATCTTTACTTTAAAATAATTAATTATGTTATTTCCTAATTCTCAAAAAATCGTATTAGCCAGCGGCAACAAAGGGAAAATAAAAGAGATTCAAGCTCTTTTAAATAATTTCACGATAGTTACTCAGCAAGAATTTAATATTCAAGAAGCCGAGGAAACAGGCAGTACATTCGTTGAAAACGCCATCATTAAAGCAAGAAACGCAGCAGTTCACAGCAACTTACCTGCCATTGCGGATGATTCAGGTTTAGTCGTTGACGCATTAAATGGTGCGCCTGGCGTTATTTCCGCTCGCTTTGCAGGCCCACACGCTAACGACCAAGAAAACCTACAGAAACTAATTAAAGACATGGAAGGCATCCCAGAAGCACAACGAACTGCACGCTTTATTTGCGTTATCGTGTTAATGCGCCATGCGACCGACCCTTTCCCAATCATTACCCAAGCTAGCTGGGAAGGCCTCATATTACCTAAGGCACAAGGTACAAATGGCTTTGGTTACGATCCTATCTTCTGGGTTCCAACTGAAAACTGTAGTTCAGCTGAATTACCGGCAAGCAGAAAAAATCAATTAAGTCATCGCGGGCAAGCATTAAAAGAGTTAAGCAAATTTTTATAAGCAACAAAAACATCCCCTTAAATCCAAGAATTGACTAAGCCCGAATAACAACTAGACTTTATGATTTAGCAACAGTACCTACTTTTTCTACTACATACGCCATATGCTAACCCGCCTAATCCTTTATATTGCCTACAGCTTAAAAAGCTCGGCACACTATCAAAGCGTGAAAGTTTTTTTCTACGACTTATTAAAAAACCCACAGAGCAAAATCAAATCCTACTTTGATATTTTCATGATTATGCTAGTTATCAGCAGCGTATCACTACTACTTTATGAAGTTGAGCATAAAACATCAGCATGGGCGATTTTATTTGAAAACTTTGTAGTCACTGTGTTTATCTGCGAATACCTACTACGCGGCTGGATATACTCTGACATACATAACCTGATTATCAAGCAGCATGAAAAAACCGAGTACTTAGGCACTCCCTTTCATTTACATAAAGTCTTGGGGCTCATTATAGCCAACAAATTCAGCTACTTCTTTTCTCCAAGTTCTATTATTGATCTACTTGCCATTCTGCCAAGTTACAGGCCACTGCGTATTCTGCGAATTTTCCTGATTTTTCGCTTATTCAAGTTGTTTCGCTATTCACAAAGCATGCAAATGTTCACCGGCGTACTAAAAAATAAACGCTTCGAACTGACCACGCTAGCCGTTTTTATGAGTTTTTTAATTTTCATTGCCAGTACAGCCATATACATGTTTGAAAATCAAAATATGGGAGGCAAAGTCAATGACCTTTATGATGCTTTTTATTGGGCTGTTGTCACCGTATCAACCGTAGGCTATGGCGATATAACTCCCGTAACTACAGGCGGGCGCCTAGTAACTAGTGCGCTGATTATCGCTGGCTTAGGGGTTCTTGCCTTTTTCACTTCAATTATAGTCGCGGCTTTCAATGAAAAGATGAGCGAATTTCAGGAAGAAAGGATTAAAGGCCGCATTGAAAAACTGAACGACACAACCATTCTTTGCGGCTTTGGTCGTGTAGGTCAAGATATTGCTATACAACTACGCGCCAATAAACATCATTTTGTCATCATAGACAACAACGAACAACACATCGCCCTAGCTAAACAAAAAGGCTACATCGCATTATTTGATGATGCCAGTAGAAATTTCGCCTTAGAACAGGCAGGTATCAATAATGGCGCTAAAGCCGTTTTATGCACAACAGACAATGATATAACCAACGTTTATATCACTCTAACGAGTCGCTATTTAAATCCAGACATTACCATCATCTCACGCGCCAATCACGAGGAGAACGCCAAGAAAATGCTCCAAGCAGGTGCAACTCATATTGTCCAATCATTTAATATTGCAGGGCTTTTAGCAGCTGAATATATAGGCCACCCGGTAGCATTCGAAGCGATACATGGCATCCTTCATGACCAGAAGGACATACAAATGGAAGCATTAAGTGTATGCGAAGGCTGCTTTCTCACCGGCATATCTCTAGAAGAGGCAAATTTTAATCAATATAAAACTCGCCTAATTGGCGTGATTAGCCAAAACCCAATTCATAGCAAACGCAAAAATCGTTATAAATTGCGCAATCAACACTTTTACTTTAACCCAGACCCTAGCTTTATACTCTATGAAGGCGACATCTTAGTTTTATTAGGTAGGCAGCTAGGTATTGAACACTTACACGATTTAATTATCACCAGTCGCCTACAGAAAGCGTTAGAGAAACCATTATGACCGATAAACTCATTGCCATTTTTGGTTATAACAGCATGACCTATGAGCTGGTGAGCCAGCTTAACGAAAAAGAAAATAACTTGATCATTCTTGATTCGGATCCGGAAAAAATAGAACAAGCTCTGCAAAAAGAGTTACCGGCACAGCTTATGGACTACAGCCAAGACGACGATCTTGTTGCTCTTGGCATAGGCTCTTCAGTAGGAACGCTTTTTTGCTTTTTAGAATCCGACTCAGAAAATGTATTTCTGACACTTTCGGCACGCGTACTCGATAAAAAACTTAAAATCATTTCCGTGGTCAATCACCCAGAATCCGCTGAAAAATTATTGGCCGCTGGAGCCAATAAAATTATTGACCCGTTCGAAATATGTAGTAAAAAAGCTTATCATTTACTCACTAAACCCAGTATTACTTGGATTTTAGATGAAGCTGTTTTTGGACGTGCTGATTTACATATGGCAGAGGTTACAATCCCTGAACATTCGTGCTTAGACAATACACTTATTAGCGAATTACACTTAAATGAGTTATATAATCTCTTTTTAATTGGTGTCGTCGACAAAGAGCTCGGAGAAAAATTATACTTCTCCTTAGGAGAGCAAGACCATGTGCTCGATGCAGGTGACATTTTAGTGGTACTTGGCCCTAGTCGGGATATTAAGAATTTTAAAAAAGAAATAGGAGTTATTGAATGATTCAATTTAAACCCAGAACTTGGTTTTTCCTCGGCTTTATCGCTTGCTTTTCCATGCTTGCTGTAGGCGCATACTTTCAATTCGTCGAAGAGTTAGAGCCCTGCCCTTTATGCATCTCACAGCGTATTGCCATATTAATAACTGGCATTACTTTTCTTATTGCCGCGCTACATAACCCCGCGCAAAAAGGCATCCAGATATATGCAGTTTTCGGTGCTATATTTGCTTTAGCAGGATCAGCCGTTTCCGCGCGTCATGTCTGGCTACAAAATTTACCTCCAGAAGAAGTACCTGAATGTAGCCCTGGACTTTCCTATATTTTTGAAAACTTTCCGTTAACTGATACCCTTAAACTCATGATTAATGGCACCGGTGAATGCGCGGATGTCTTATGGACATTTTTAGGGCTCAGCATACCTGGCTGGACTTTTGTTGCTTTTATCGGTTTGGCATGCGTTAGCTCGTATCAACTCATTAATAAGGCTTAATACCATGTATAAAAAAATCGCTCTACTGGCTTTATTAGCATTCAGCCTTAATAGTTTCGCAGAGACCACTGCCTTTCAAAAAGCAATCAACGGCTCACACCGTTCAGCAGAACATAAGGCACGTGACATTTACAGACACCCAGAAAAAACACTAGAGTTTTTTGATTTGCAGCCCAACATGACTGCGGTCGAAATATGGCCAGGCGGTAAAGCTTGGTATACAGAAATTCTAGCGCCTTACTTAAAAGGTCACGGAAAACTCTATGCTGCGCACTTTGACGAAAATTCCGCTACCCCTTATTTTGTCAAAAGCTTAACACAATTTAAACAAAAGGTAGCTTCAGCCCCTGAAGTCTATGGGAAAGTGATCACCACCACTTTGGAAACATCTGGACAACTAAAAATTGCCCCAGATAATTCAGCTGATCGAATACTTACTTTTCGCAATGTGCATAACTGGATGAAAAGCGACCGAACTGAACAGGTCTTTAAATCTATGTATCAAGCATTGAAGCCAGGCGGAATATTAGGCGTAGTCGAGCATCGCAACCCTGCCAGCACCAAACAAGATCCAGCCGCACTCACGGGTTACGTTACTGAAGCCTATGTTATTCAGTTAGCAGAGCAAGTAGGTTTCAAGTTAATTGCTAAATCTGAGATAAATGCCAACCCAAAAGATACGCATATTCACCCTCAAGGAGTGTGGTCACTACCGCCCTCATTAAGAGGCGGTGAAACAAATAAAACGAAATTTATTGCTATCGGAGAAAGTGATCGCATGACCTTAAAATTCACTAAGCCTGAATAGTTTTTCAAGTACTTACGCACAAATGCCGATTAACGCCCATAAAATACCCAATGCACTTGCTAAAGCGGCGAGAAACTCAACATAACACACTGTTTAATAAGACAATACCTCTCTCTGTTGTTTTTTTAGACAATTTCCGCTGCCCCTCTACAACCAAGCCTTAGATAGTCTTTTCCCAATCTTATTAACAAAGTTATCCACAATATTTGTGGGTAACTTTTTTTATCAACTTTATGAGTCACTTAAGAAATAAAACTATTTTGTCAGGTAGCGTGTTTTTTTTAAACAGCAATGATAGAATCAAACCATTAGTAAGGTAATTTTTTATAAACCATGTCCACTGACTCCCAATCCATTTCTGCAAGTTCACCTGCTTTTGAGTTCAAAAGTGGTGTAATTACTATTCCTGTACTCAACCTATTTAGTACCGATATCAATGTACTTACTCACCAACTTCGCGAAAAAATAAAACAAGCGCCTGAATTCTTTACCAATTCATCGCTATTACTTGATCTCAGTGTCGTACAAGACCAAGAATTGAACCTTGCCTTACTGGTTGACGCCATTCGTAACTCAGGTATGCGCCCTATTGGCGTCCGAGGCGGAACAGCCGACCAACATCAAGACGCAAAAGATTTAATGCTGCCTGTTATGGCCGCACAAAATAGTACGAGCAGCGCTAAACAAGAAGCACCCGCAAAACTAGAAGCAGAAGTATCTAAACAAGAAAACCCTGACCCAGTGGCAAGCACCACGACTGTAAGCACGATCATCAATCAACCTATACGCTCTGGACAACGCATCTATGTTAAAGGTGATTTAATCGTCATTGCCCAAGTAAGCGCTGGCGCTGAAGTCATAGCCGAAGGTAACATACATATTTATGGCACTTTAAGAGGCCGCGCTTTAGCCGGTGTACAAGGCGATGAGAGTGCTCAAATTTTCTGCTCTGATTTACAAGCCGAATTAGTCTCTGTGGCAGGAAATTATCGTATCAGCGAAGACTTAGATGAATCAAACCGCAATAAACCGGTACAAATTTATCTGAACAACCAAGCATTAATTATTAAAAATATTTAGGAGACAATCCATTGGCTAGAATTATCGTTGTAACATCTGGAAAAGGCGGAGTGGGCAAAACCACCACCAGTGCCGCAATTGCCATGGGACTTGCTAAAAAAGGCCACAAAACAGCCGTTATTGATTTCGATGTAGGGCTACGTAACTTAGACCTTATTTTAGGCTGTGAACGTCGCGTTGTTTATGACTTTGTAAATGTTATTAATGGCGAAGCAACTTTAAATCAAGCCTTAATTAAAGATAAACGCTGTAACCAACTGTTTATTCTTCCTGCCTCTCAAACGCGTGACAAAGATGCATTAACTAAAGAAGGCGTAGGCAAAGTACTAGAGGAATTATCAAAAACTTTTAAATACGTCGTCTGTGATTCACCAGCAGGTATTGAGCGTGGCGCGAACTTAGCCATGTATTTTGCTGGTGATGCCTTTGTTGTGACTAACCCAGAAGTCTCATCAGTGCGTGACTCAGATCGCATGCTAGGTATTTTATCCAGCAAATCAAAACGCGCAGAACTCGGTGAAGACCCAATAAAAGAATACCTTCTACTCTCTCGTTACGATCCTCAGCGTGTTAAATTAGGTGCTATGTTAAGCGTTGAGGACGTACAAGACATTCTTTCTTTGCATTTACTGGGTGTTATTCCCGAATCACAATCAGTACTCAGCGCATCAAATGCTGGTGAGCCCGTTATTCTTGATGAAAAGAGTAACGCAGGGCAAGCCTACTCAGATATTGTTGACCGTTATTTAGGTGAAGACAAGCCGCACAGATTTATCGATGAAGAAAAGAAAGGCCTCTTTGGACGCCTATTTAGGAGTTAATCATGAGCTTACTTGATTACTTTAAAACCACTAAACCTAACTCTGCTAAAGTTGCAAAGGAACGTTTACAAATCCTCGTCGCACACGAAAGAAATGCACGCAACCAACCTTCTTATCTGCCTGCATTACAGCAAGAGTTATTAAAAGTTATACAAAAATATATCCAAGTTGACCAAGATGCTATATCCGTCAACTTTGATAGCGACGATGAGCAAGAAACATTAGAGCTGAATATTGTTCTTCCTGATAACACGGATTCTTAATTTTTTTATTTTTTATCTTAATAAGGTGTAACTATGAGTGATTCAATTGGAAATGCTGCAGGTGTAATCTGGAAATTTTTAAATGACAACGGCCCGTCAAGTGCAAATAAAATTAGCACCGAAACAGGCCTAAGCAAAAATGATTTACAGCGCGGTATAGGCTGGTTAACTTGCGAAGGTAAACTAAACTTTGAAGTAAAAGGTCGTACAGAAACTATTTCATTAGTATAAAATCAAATTTTGATGGAAGCGGAAAACTTAGTTTCCGCTCCCATCAAAATAAGTATTAACTCGAAAATTTTCAGTAATAGAACAAATAGTACTATGATTCCCCATCATTACTTACTTAAATAATTCCATTACATAAGTCGGCATAGCATTTCACCACCAAAAATCTGTCACCCGTACATCAAGCCGATTTTTCTCAACTATATTTATACTATTCTTTAGGCCATTTTAACGGCCGCTACCACTGAAATTTCCACCAACAACTCAGGTCTCGCCAAACTTGCTTGCACACATGCACGCGCAGGAGAATAGCCTTCAATCACCCAAGCATCCCATACTGCGTTCATTTGCGCAAAATCCAGCATATCTTTAATATAAATAGTCGCTGAAAGAATATGCTGACGATCACTACCAGCCTGCGCTAATAAATCATCAACCTTATCTAGCATGGTCTGAGTTTGCTCTTGAATGCCTTCATTAGCATCTTTAGCCACCTGACCACAGAGGTAAACGGTATTATTATGAATAACAATTTTACTCATGCGCCGTCTGTCTGTACCTATTCGGGTAATACTCATTTTCTCTCCTTTCACACATTGCTATTATTGTAACTACTCATTACTCAGGCCAATACATATAAAAACACCGTCATTCCCGAAATCTTTTATCTGGAATCTAGATATCATAATAGATTCCCGATAAAAGCATAAGATGACGGGAGCAAAAAGATTGCTACCCTACAATAATGAAAAGTTGCCCAATATTAATCAAATCGACTGAGGCTAAACGACTCTATAGGTAGCTCTGATCGCCCATCCAGAATCAATTGCGCCATAATTCGCCCTATTACCGGTGACAATTGGAACCCATGTGCAGAAAAACCAAAGGCATGATAGGCATTTTTCATGCTCTGTGAAGCGCCAATAACCGGAATATTATCTGGCATAAAGCCTTCAATGCCAGCCCAAGCACGAACGATACGCACATCTTCAAGTTGTGGAAAAAAGTGCATGACCGTCTTGGCACTTTCAGACAATTGCAACCAGTCTATATCAGTTTTTTCCTTAGCAAAATCGAGTTTAGCGACTAATGCCCCACCGATAATCAGGGAGCCATTTTGCATTTGCTTAAACGATAATTTACGACTCGCAGCACCCATGACCGGATCAACAAAATGCGGTAAGCGTTCAGTAACCATCAACATTAATGCTTTAGGCGTTAAAGGTACGGAATCATGCAGTAACCCCGCTAATTTTCCTGCCCATGCACCAGCACAGTTCACTAAAATATCACTATTAAAAGTGCCTTTTGAAGTACGCACTTGCCAACCTTCACCCTCTTGTTCAAGCCTGTAAACTTCGGTATCAGAGTGAAAAATGACACCTAACGATTCTGCTTTCCTACGAAAGGCCGTTAAGGCGTGATACGGACGCCCATAACCATCTTCTCGGCACATTAAAGCACCCACACAGTGGGGCGCTAATGCGGGAACTAATTGATAAAGTTCTTTTTTACCAATCATTTCTTCATGCTGATAGCCCAAGCCTCGAACCATTGCCGCGCGCTGCTCTAGCTTATCCATATCCGACTGGTTTTCAGCAATGCGTAATTGCCCCGGAAAGCGCGCATCACAATCTGAATCAACAAGGCTTTCAATGTTACGCCACATGTTAGCGGCTTCCACGGTTAAAGGGATTTCTGCTGGATCTCGATTAAGCTGCCGTAAACCACCGGCATTCGCTCCAGAAGCATGACGCCCTGGACTCGCTTTATCAATCACGATACAACGACATCCACGCATAGCTAATTGCAATGCAATAGAGGAGCCCATCAGACCTGCACCAATAATAAGGACTTCCGTATTCATTGCGCATCCCCCTTAGCTAAACCCGCTAGCTGTTTTAAGGTTAAAGGAGCAACGGGGGGGCGACCTCGAAAATGGCTATTCACAGAAATGGCCTGCCCTCCTGCATCCGCCACAATATGTGCGACCGCATTAGCACATTGCCGTCCCTGACAAGCGCCCATGCCACAACGCGTTAAATACTTCACGTCATTGCCCCCTCCATGACCATTATCAACAGCGGTTCTTATTTGACCTGCGGTAATTTCTTCACAACGACAGACAATGGTATCCTGATCCGCAGTCGCCAATAGCTTTTGGGGAATCGCAAAATAAGCCTCTAAAAAAGGGCGAATACGGCGATCATCATTCATCCATTTACGCTCTTTTACTGATCGCTGATCGCGCTCTGTTTGCGTAATAACGCCAAGTGCAAACAAGGCTTGCAGGCCGACCAAGCGCCCCGCATGTTCAGCTGAGCGGCCACCATTAATGCCCGCACCATCACCCGCCACTAAAATACCCTCAATACTGCTATTACCCCAGTCATCCTGCTTTGGTCGCCAGCATTGCTGACTGCTATCCCACTGATGCTGGCAGCCTGCGGCCTGAGTTAACCAAATATGCGGAATGACACCAAAATGAGTTAATAATAAATCCGTTTCAATACTATGCTCGCGTCCTAAATGGCGATAATGAACTGACTGTAAAGCCCCATCCCCTTTTGCTTTTAGCTGACTTACACCAATTTTGGTCTGCACGCCAGCACGTTTTAGGTCTCTTTGATAAACCAATCCTTTGGTCAGATAATGATGCGCTAGCAAGGCTTTTGGCAACTTAGGTAAAGCCAGGAAATGATTACTCAACGGCGTGACATCTAATATTGCTTTAATATCTACACCAACATTCATATACTGCCAAGCGAGTAACAATAATAGCGGTCCAGACCCTGCCAATACCACGCCATCACTCGGCACGACACCGGATGATTTAAACAAAATTTGTCCTGCGCCTGCTTGCATCACACCAGGTAAAGTCCAGCCCGAAAAAGGTACCGGTCTTTCCATCGCTCCGCTTGCCACCAGAATTTGATCCGCGGTGATTATTTTGCTCTGGTCATTATGCAATACCCCCACTTCGCGCTCATTATTCAGTGACCAGACGCGTGTATTGGGAAAATATTCAGCTTTGCTATCACGAAATTCATCTGCTAATTGCTTGCCGCGTAAGTATTCCGCACCTCATTGCTGTGCGCGCTGTTCCGGCACTGATTCGATAGACCGATAAATTTGCCCCCCAGGAGCGGGCTGTTCATCCAATACCCCACAGGAAACTCCTTGCTCAGAAGCAAGTGTTGCAGCTGCAAGCCCCGCTGGGCCAGCACCGATAATCAGTAATTGATAATGACTATTCATAAACAATACCACCGATTTTTGACCCTACTCCTTGCTGCGTTTCAACTTGCATACCTTGTTGAACATAAGTCATACATGCGCGCTGATTAGGCTTGCCATTAATTACCATCTGACACTCATAGCACACACCCATCATACAGAATGGTGCGCGTTTACTGGCTGATACTGGCGTGGTACGGGTATGACTTAAACCGTGAATTAATGCTATTGCAGCAACGGTTATGCCTTCAGTCACCTGAATTTTCACTCCATTCAAACTGACTTCAACGTTTTTAGGGTCACTACTGGGAAACTGTTTAAACATGTTATAACCTGATTTTACTAATGATATTATGATGTTCAAAAACCATGCTTTCCTGCAAGTCCAATTCCTGACCGATATGCGCTGATTGTGCACGGGTAAACATGGCATGCGCCAATGCAATATCCACATAAGATAAACCGACCGCATTAAAGTAGGTGCGCTCCTCATCCGATTCACGCCCGGGTTTATGCTTAGAAACCAACTCGTGCAAATCGGCATGAATATCATCGTGAGACAATAAGCCTTCGGCATACATCCGGCTCAAAGTTTGCGTGCGATGCGTGACCGTTTCCCAGTCATCTCAAACAATCTTATCGCACTGCTGCGCGACCTTATATTCATCTTCCCAGCCGCCAATATGACTGTAAAAAGCACCAGGCTTCATCCATTCGGCTTTCAGTAACGGTGCTTGCGCACTGGTTGCAGTCACTAAAATATCAGCCCCGACCATCGCATTTCTTGCCACTGTATTGGTACGAATAAACTTAATATCTGGCAATATCGGCGACAATTCATCGATAAATTGCTCTTCCTCTATCGCACTTTTAGCAGATACGCGACACTCTTTTAAACTAGGGCGTACCACTTTCATACCGAGTAAATGCATTTTCGCCTGCTCACCCGCACCAATAAAACCAATACTGTGTGCATTCTGGCGTGCAAGATGCTTTGCGGCAATCGCTCCTATCGCCGCCACGCGCATATTAGAAGCCAGCGTACCTTCCATAACAGCAATGGGAAAACCCGTTTCTATTTCTGATAAAAGAAACATAGCCGATAAATTCTGTACATCATACTTTTTGGGGTTACGAGGAAAAACCGAAACCCATTTGATACCGCAAACTTTTTCATCCAGTAACGTGGCGGGTAAACCATTAATTCTATTCTGGCTGATCTGGTCAAAAATTTGCACTATTTTTTCAGGAAACATAATCCGATGATCTTCAAAAGCCAACATGGCTTTTTCGGCCACTTCAATGGCCATACGCAGGTCAAAACAACCCGCATCCAGTAAATCTTCCTGAGAAAGGTAAGTAAAGCCAACCTGATGAGTCGACATAAAATGCTCCTGTGAAATTATTATTCGCCGAGTGTTTAATTCAACTTAGTTATCAATAAACCTAAAAATTAACACTTAACTTATGGGTTATCAACTTCGTCGACTGGCTTCCAATTTGGACTTGGGTTAAAAGTAGACATATTTCCAGCAACACTTGCGCTATCCTCACCTAAATCTTGCTCATAGACAACACCCTCATGGCTAACTAGAAAACTACTTACTCCACTTTCGCCATACTCTTCAGGCCATGCGACCAATGCAAATCCTAGCTTCATGTTATTGCCTTGTAGATAACTATAAGCGCCACCTTTAGCATACTCTCCTTGCGCAGTAAGAATTTTGTAATAATATCCGTGATAAGCCTTTTCTGGTATACGTTCTGCAAATAATGGGCCAAGTGGACTCAAGGTATTTTCAGAGTTACTCTCCCAATATAGGCCATCACGCGCTCCGGAAGTGCTAATAAACTTTTGAGCATATTCCAATACACCATCATTATTACGGTCCAGTTCGGCATATTCCTTTTGTGCATCGTAATAGGCTAGTACGGCTTGAATGGCGGAAAGTTCATTTCTGCCAATACGACGAATACGCATACGCTCCAGACCTTCTTGAATATCAAAATACCATCCCGACGCACCCAATACAATAGGAATAGGCATTACCCACTGTTCAACACCAACAGCAATTAACCGTTTTTTATCACCATCAGCTAACAGTACGTGCTCTTTTTCCCAAGCAGCAATATACTTTTTCACATCCTCATTACTGACTGTATCTACTGGCAAAACCTCTTGATAATTAGCACCTAATATTTCTTGAAGCAATTTTATGTCGTTATTTTTAAGAGCTAATTCAAAATTTTTGTTAGCTTCCTCCGCCGAATTAAATATTGCCTGATTCAGGACAGGAGCCCCTTCTAACTCTGTACGAGACTGGCCTGTTTGCGAGCAAGATACTGAGAACAAAAAAAGTCCGGTAAGAAATGTTCCAGATAAACAGTTTCTTATGGTTTGGGATTGATTAGTCATAGATGCTCGCATGTTTTTAATTATGTATTTCATTTGCTTTTCCATTTACCTACGCCCGCCACTACGTCCACCACCCGAACGACGTCCACCACCACTACGATGATTACTCATTGAACGATTACTAGAATTTCCTCGGTTAATATTTCTCTTAGTTTGACCTGTGTTACAAGCCCCTTTAAACGCACTATTACGTGATTGTCTCGAGGAATTACTTGCCCTATTTGTTTGCTTGGTATTTCCTGTGTTACGACTCGATTTATTATGTGAAAAATCACGGTTAGCTTGATTAACCGATGCTCGTGCTTTGCTCCCACCATCTCCCTTTAATTGTTTACGGCCTTCACTAGGACTGACTGCTCGCTTATCTAAAGTTGTACGTGCTTGGTCACGCTGCGTATCCCGGCCTCGGTAATCTTGGCGCTGTGCTGCTCCAGACCGGTTACTATTAGTTTTCTGAAGATTTTCCTTGTTACGAGAAGTACTATTGCCGCGATTATTGGACTTGTGGTTCCAGTTAGTATTTCTATTCTTGGAATTGATTTTTTTATTAACATTAATATTGTTGTATCTATTGACGTTAATATTAACATTGCCATGACCACGCCCCCACGAACAATTTCCCCAGAGAGCATGAGTGATTCCCACCCCTACAGCGAAGCCTACTCCTCTCATAACTGCAGATCCATATGCATAACCCGGCGGATAATAGTACCAAGGCCTATAATGCGGCCACCACCAAGTACCGTAGACAACTGTCGTATTATAGACCGGCACATAGACAACTTGCGGATTAGCAGGCTCTATAACAATAATTGTTTCAGTCGCCTTCTCTTCTACAACAACCTTTTGCTGTTCAGTCGTTTCCAGGTTACCTTCGTCTTTAGCTTTCTTGCGCAATTTCTGCACAGTATCCATAACATCTTCTGGCTTCGCCAAAAAAGCATCGCCTACATTTTTCACCCAATCGGGTTGCGTGCCCATCATAGTTAATACTTGCGGGAAGGCAACTAAAGACATTACGCTAGGATCCCAAGTTTTATCTTGAACTGCTTTAACAGCAGCATCTCCTTCTTGTTTAGGATTATCTTTTGACCATTTTACTGCTTCAGTGACATCCGCTGGATAAGTAGTTGCCATCAAGATTTGGGATAGCAATGAATCTGGGTATAACGCTATAGGAGCCATCATCTGATCAAGTTCTCCTTCACTAAATTTTTTATCCTCAGCATAAGACACTCCAAAGGGTAAAAAAATCATAGTGAGCAACAATATATTGCCAAAAATGGCTAGCAACCTTTTCATAAATAGTTTTCCTTGTATTTATTTTTGTCCGAAAATATTAAACATTGCACCTTTAGTCTCAAATTTATTCTTTAAAGTGATCCGAATTTGGCTGATCATCAAAGGGAAGGTGCGTATATTAAAGAAAATAGTACCATATTCAATAAGCATATAAAAACACACTTAACATAGACGTTTAGAAAAAGAAGAATACACAATTAAGTTACTCTTAAAAGAGCCATATATCGTAAATTCTTCTCCTAAACAAAACTAACGCTCAATATCAGTCGAATAATTTTAGGCAAAAAAAAACCCAACCTATTGCTAGATTGGGTTTGATTTAAGAGCTTGGCAATTCCCTACTTTCACATGGATAAATCCACACTATCATCGGCACTAAACGGTTTCACTTCCGAGTTCGA
>Ga0105352_1001078_pt1 | contig 14932 bp, 17 predicted proteins | sample EN8Hudsemesocosm_FD_83507 | JGI IMG/M metagenome (GOLD analysis project Ga0105352, IMG submission 83507) | Methane-oxidizing microbial communities from mesocosms in the Hudson Canyon - EN8B Hudson Canyon | ecosystem: Environmental > Aquatic > Marine > Cold seeps | place: Hudson Canyon...
CCGTAATATTTATGTATTAAAGGCACATTACCCTGAATGGCAAGCATTAAAAAGCGGCTATCAAGGCAATTATTATTACACAACCATTTTACGAGCGCTTTATAGTTTGAATGCCTTGGCAGGGGTGCGTAGTACTAATATGCAATCACTAAAGTTGGATGGTGCTCAAATTAATTACTCGCTTGATGATGAGGGTGATGTACTGGTATATGGTTTAAAGATAGATAAAAATATTAAACCTGCTTCTGCACAGCAGGCAACAGGGGTCTACAAGGTTATATTTAGTGAGAACGAGTGGGCTGCGCATGAAAGTAAGGGGTTTTCTATGGAGCTTAACCACCAATGGGGGTGTGCCCATTATGCGGCGGTGAGTGGGAAATTTGATAATAAGGAGGATGCTGGTCGAAAATTGATTAGACATATCAATAAAGCCTATAAAGCGGCCATTGTTAAAAAAGACTCCCATAAAGACAACAATCACTACTCCCTTTATTGGCAAAATGGCAAACATAGCAGCGCTGAACAACGTAATCATCTCGCCTCATTAATCCAACAAGCACAGGCAAAAGATGCGCGGCTAAACTGGTTAGTTCATGGTGAAGGGGCGAGTACCTTTGCACACGCTTTAAATCAGCTAGTCCAACAGCCGGTAGCCAGTGCTCTCATGGCGAAGGGCGGTGATTTGAGCGGCCAGAGTGTATTCTTCTCCAATCCGCGCGGACAAGGCTCAAGCGAAAAGGAGCTGGTCGCATTGTGTGAAAGGGCTGGTTTGAATTACGTCGGGCTGAATAAAAGTTCAGCCGATTTATATAACCCGGATACCCGAGCGGCTTTTAAAACAGAGGCGCTTAAGGTTGGTAGCTCTCTTAAAGTCAGTGGTGCGCTTGGCATTATTGGTGCGGCGGCGCTACCTGTAGCTTATGAGCAGTTTATGAATTCGAATAGCGTAATGGAAAAGGTTGCGATTGGTGTCGCAGCTTTTGTTATTACCCAAAGTTCCGCTACTACAGTTCATGGCTATGCTCGAAACCTTAAGAGTGTTTGGAGTGATACTGTCGGTAAAGGCAATGAGGATTGGGCTTAAAGACTCGTCTTTTTGCTTGTTATTTTAACTTCACCACAACAGATCGAAGAAATGCCACGCATGTGAATGTTACAGGCTTACACGGACGTTTGTCTTTTAATTACCAGGAGTTGAAATGAAAACGTGGCAGGAAAAAGTGATATTCCTTTTCCTTTTTATTTTTGTTGTGGTAATGGTTGAAAATGGTAGGTTTTGTTCTGATTCATCTTCAGAGGTGTCTTGGTGGAATCATAGAATTTCAGCTGTTTTTGGTTTTGCTTGGTTCGTTTACTATATTCCTTATTTTAAAGGTAGCGAGAGGTATTGGTTCTTATTATCTTTAGGTGCAGGGGGAATTATGTTTATACTGTACGTAATTTTTTTGCCTATTGTGTTGTCTGGATTAACTATTGTAGCATTATGCATCTCAAGCATTTTTAATATTGGCTTCTGCGTTTAAAATCTCGCAATGCAAAACGGCTCAAATCTATCGTAAACGGTACCAAAACCGCTACCACTCAAACAATATCCATTTTGGAATCAGCATTTGAGAGCGGTCTTCTTTAATCCAACCCCCTCCATCGTCGGGCACTAAATAATAAACAGGGCCCACTTCAGGCACCACTTTTATTTCGGTAATCACGCCGTTTACTGAATGCTCATAAAGTGTTTTTTCATCTTCGTGTCTAATGACGATTTGTGGCTCAACCGGTAAAGCAGCTTCTTCTGCGAACAGGCTTGAACTGGTCAATAAAGCCGGTAGTATGATTAAAATAGCAAAAAGTGTGCGACGCATAGAAACTCCTAGTTTAAGCTTGGCGCTAATTTCCTTACTATAGCATCAGGAAAACACCTCTTCACTCGCTTATTTATATAGATCCATATTTTATGACAAATAAATCGACCTCAAAGCCAACCGTTCTAGTGGATGGTTCTTCTTACTTATTTCGTGCTTATCATGCACTGCCGCCGTTGTTAAGCTCAAAAGGCCACCCTACGGGAGCGATCAAAGGCGTGGTGAATATGATTCGTCGGCTTGAGCAAGACTATGCTGGGTCAAAACTGATTATTATTTTTGACGCGAAAGGTAAGAATTTTCGTCATGACCTTTATCCTGAATACAAAGCAAATCGCCCACCGATGCCGGATGATCTTCGTTGTCAAATAGAGCCTATTCATCAGATTATCAGGGCGATGGGGCTTCCGTTATTAATTGTGCCGGATGTTGAAGCCGATGATGTGATTGGCGTATTAGCGAATCAGGCGACGAATCAAAAGGTTGATGTGGTTATTTCAACCGGTGACAAAGATATGGCACAGCTGGTGAGTGAACATGTGACCTTAATTAATACCATGACCAATGTGGCCATGGGTATTGACGGTGTGATTGAAAAGTTTGGTGTACGTCCAGATCAAATAATTGATTACTTAGCACTGGTGGGTGACTCGGTTGATAATATTCCGGGTGTACCAAAATGTGGCCCTAAAACAGCGGTGAAATGGCTAGCGGCTTATGACTCCCTTGAAGGTGTGATGGCGAATGCCGATCAGGTGAAAGGTAAGGTCGGCGAATACTTACGAGAAAGTATTTCGTTTCTGCCACTTTCTTATCAATTAGCGACGATTAAAGTTGATGTTGAGTTACCTGAAAATCTTGAAGAAATTGAACATGCAGAAGCCGATAAAGAGCGCTTGCTGGAACTCTATCAAGAGTATGAATTTAAAACTTGGGTGCAGGCAATTCAGAAAGGCGATGGCAAAAAAGCAGCGGCTCAAAAAGAAAGCGGTGTAACGTCATCAGACTCAGATGAGTCTGAACAAGTAGAGCAGGTAGCGGGCGATTACCATACGTTACTGACTGAGGCTGATTTCAATAAGTGGTTGGCAAAATTAGACGCTGCTGACTTATTTGCTTTTGATACCGAAACAACCAGTCTGAAATATATGGAAGCAGAGGTCGTAGGTGTATCGTTTGCCTGTGTTGAAGGTGAAGCGGCGTATGTGCCTTTTGGACATGATTATCTCGATGCGCCCGAGCAACTGGATCGTGATTGGGTGTTATCACAGTTGAAGCCCTTATTAGAAAACGCAGCGATTAAAAAAGTAGGGCAGAACTTAAAGTACGATAAAAACGTGCTGGTGAATCATGGAATTGATTTACAGGGGATTGAACACGACACCATGATTGAGTCTTATGTATTGAATTCGACAGGCTCACGGCATGATATGGATACTTTAGCCGAAAAATACCTGGGTCGAAAAACCATACACTTTGAAGACATCGCAGGTAAAGGTGCAAAGCAGTTAACGTTTAATCAAATCGCAATTGAAGTCGCTGCACCGTACGCTGCCGAAGATGCCGATATCACTTTACGTTTACATCATGCGATTTACCCTCAATTAGAACAAGTTGAGGGTTTAAAAACTGTTTATGAAGAGATCGATAAACCACTGGTGCCAGTGCTGTCTAAAATTGAGCGTACGGGAGCCTTAGTCGATGCACATTTATTGGGCGTTCAGAGTCAGGAATTGGCTGAACGGATTACAGCCTTGGAACGTGAAGCTTATGAGCTGGCAGAGGAGGAATTTAACCTAAGTTCGCCTAAGCAGTTGCAAGTTATTTTCTTTGAGAAGTTAGGCTTGCCGGTGATTAAAAAGACCCCCAAAGGTCAGCCTTCAACCGCTGAACCGGTATTACAAGAATTAGCGAATGACTACCCCTTGCCCAAGCTGATACTAGAGCATCGCAGCTTGGCGAAGTTGAAGTCGACCTATACAGATAAATTGCCGAAATTAGTTAACCCCGGTACAGGGCGTATACATACTTCTTACCATCAAGCGGTGACGGCAACAGGCCGTTTATCTTCAAGTGATCCTAACTTACAAAATATTCCAGTTCGTACTGATGAGGGGCGTCGAATTCGTCAGGCATTTGTGGCACGTAAAGGCTATAAATTGATTGCAGCAGATTATTCTCAGATTGAGCTACGAATTATGGCGCACCTTTCCCAAGATAAAGGGTTGTTGGGTGCCTTTTCAGAAGGCTTGGATGTTCATAACGCAACCGCAGCAGAAGTATTTGATGTCGCCGTAGACGATGTTAGTACCGACCAGCGTCGTAAAGCGAAAGCGATTAACTTTGGCTTAATTTATGGTATGTCAGCATTTGGTTTAGCCAAGCAAATCAAAGTGCCTCGGCATGAAGCGCAGCAATATATTGAACGTTATTTTGAGCGTTACCCGGGTGTATTGGGATATATGGATCGAATTCGTGCTCAGGCGCATGAGGATGGTTTTGTCGAAACAATTTTTGGTCGACGCTTATATTTACCAGAAATTAATGCCCGAAATAAAATGCTACAGCAAGCCGCTGAGCGTACCGCGATTAATGGGCCAATGCAGGGAACAGCCGCGGATATTATTAAGAAAGCCATGCTGGCAGTCGATCAATATTTGGAAGCATCCTCGTTAGATGCGGCAATGATTATGCAGGTGCACGATGAGCTTATTGTTGAAGTGGCTGAGCATCAAGCAGAGGAAGCCAGAGTCATGTTAATTGAACAGATGATGAATGCTGTGCAGTTAGATGTTCCATTGATTGTTGAGGCGGAAATTGGCGATAACTGGGATCAGGCGCACTAAATTGTGTGTCGAGCATTAAATTGGTCAAGTACATTAAACGGGGCCTGTTGAACTTAGTAGGCTCCGACTTAAGATACTTGAACCGTAAAAAAGCAGGCCAGACTTCTGGGCTGCTTTTTTTGTTTAGAGCATCTGTTTTCTAGAAAGCAATATTGAGCCTGACTAGGCCAGGAACACCAATTAAGTCGCCGTCACTAAATATTGCAGGAATAATATCAATATTAAGCTGCTCGTTATAAGCCCAGCGACCGCCGAGAGCAAACGTGTTATCCCTATCGTCTTCAGAAGTGACAATTAGCTCGGCACCTAATGAAAATAAACCAGACTCGGTATCAATCACGCCAATATAGCCGCCAAGACCAACTTCAATAAAGGTGTCGTCAGTAGCGCCTGCCTCATCATTATCTACATACACTAGCTGTGGCGTGAGGGTGAATGTAGCGGCATCTGCACTGATGGTTGCCGCTGCGCCTAATTTGAAATGGGTTCTATCGATATCTACACCTTGGTCATTATCAGCATCAAGGTGAGAAACAGCGGCTATTAGCGACCAATAAACAGGTGTGTCGTTAAGGTTTAAATCAGACATGCCCCATTTTAGCATCGCTTCATTTTCATCGTAATCATTTAAGCCGCTATTAATAATCAGTTCGGCTTGTGCCAAGCCTAAACGAATGCCGCCTCCAGCGTTTAATTCGTCAGAGCCCGTATGTAGCTCTACGGAGGCATTACCCTGGCCAGAAATAGTCCCGTGTTCTATTAGAAACCCGCGAGTAGGTTCATTATATTGCTTTTTAAGTGGTGTGGGTGTTTCTGCAAAAGTAGAAGCTGCAAAAAAACTCATTGAAAGTGCGCTGCATAATACGAGACGCATAGTTAATTTCCTTATAGAGAGGCTTACAAAGATAAGCTTTGGATTCAAAGTGAAAGGTGTTAAAAAAGAGGAGATTATTCGTTGATAAACTTAAGACCAATACCCGCGGGTTCAATGCGGACAATTTTCATTTTAAGAATCGGCGCGACCATGCCCATTCCCTGAACTTGGCCTTGAACGATGGTACCGATGGGGGGCATGTCGATATTTTCTGTCAATAAAAAAATACCTCCGTCAGAGATATCGCGCGTATTCACAAGAATATCATCAATGCTGTCATGAGATACTTTCACTTGGCATTTCATTGGTGTTCTAAGGTCGTTGCGGTTGTCTGACATAGTATTCGGTATGTTTACTTAAGTTATAAATCGAATGAATCTCTTAATACTGGCTTATTATTCATGTTTTTTCCAACATTACGCTTAAGTTTTGTTAAGGTTCTGAAGAAAACGCCGATAATAGGCTGGATTTTGTGAATTTCAAAGCGCGTTAACTTAATTTCTCGTATGATTAAATGTCTAAAAAACTAGGAATAACTATGAGTGCAGTAAACGGATTTTCAGGTGCGACGCGGGTTCTTTTTGTGTTGGCAGCTTTTGTGATTGTCGTGGCTGGCATGAGAGCGGCAGATTCTCTAATGGTCACGTTCTTGTTGTCAGGTTTTTTTGCCATTATTTGTGCGCCTCCTTTTTTATATATGGCAAAGAAAGGCTTGCCTCAGTGGTTGTCACTTATCTTGGTCGTTATTTTTATTTGTTTAATTCAGTTGGTATTCATTTCAATTATAACGACCTCGTTAAATAGTTTTTCAAGTGACCTGCCTATTTACCAAGAGCGTCTTCGTGTACAGATGGATGACTTATTTACCTTAGTTGAAGCTTGGGGGGTTAATGTTCCCAAAGAAAAACTAATGCAGCATTTTGATCCTTCAACGGTATTTAGTTTGGCTGTTAAAACTTTAGGTAATTTAGGCGGAGTGCTTTCTAATTCTTTCCTCATTATTTTAACGGTTATTTTTATGCTGTTTGAAGGCGCTTCGTTACCGGCAAAATTGAATCATGCGTTTGGTGAAAGTAGTGCGCACATGAGTCACATTCAGAAATTTTTAGAAAACGTTAAGCAATATATGACCATTAAAGTTTTAATCAGTATCGCGACGGGTGCTGTGATTTATATATGGTTGCAAGTTCTAGGTGTTGAATACCCGATGCTTTGGGGTTTAATTGCTTTCTTGTTGAATTTTGTTCCGAACATCGGGTCAATTATTGCGGCAGTCCCGACGACGCTATTAGCATTAATTCAGTTGGGGCCGTTTTATGCTTTGTTAACAGCGTTGGGTTATCTTGTCACGAATATGGTAATGGGAAATGTGGTCGAACCTCGTTATATGGGGCGAGAGCTTGGCCTATCGACCTTGGTGGTGTTTTTGTCATTAGTCTTTTGGGGTTGGGTCTTGGGGCCTGTTGGGATGCTGCTCTCAGTACCTTTAACGATGCTGCTTAAAATCGCGTTTGAAAGTAGCCGTGAGACGCAGTGGCTTGCTATTTTAATGGGGCCTGAACTTACGGTGAATAAAAGTGAAATACCCGTTTTAGGTAAATCACTTGAATTAAATGATCAATAGAAAAGCTAAAAGTCATCACCAAAGAAGGGGTCTTCTTTGTTGATGACAGCATTAGAATTCAAATTTTTGAGGGCGTTTGTACGAGCCTTACTGTGCGTAATTGAGCGGTTTATCTGCTCACTGTATTGATCAAGCCATGTTCTTGAACCTGGAACCATGTGAGCTAAGTCATACGTACCTGACTGCAGTGCCATTAAGAATTTCTGGAATCCCTGTTCTTGCTCCAGCATTACTTTTTTTAGTACCGTATTTTGAGTGTTTGCTAACTGGTTTTTCAAATCAGGAAAAGTGATGGATAGCTTGTCTAATTTTGCATCAACACTAGCCAGTTGTTGTTTTAGTTCGATGACTTCCGTTTGTAGTGCTGTAAACGCTTCATTCTTGGGCTCTTCCGAGCCTTTAAAGTTAAGGATGGCAAAGGCGGTCACAATCATTGAAATAATGATGATTAGGAAGAGGGCAATACCGAACAAGAAAAGCTTATTATTGCCTACCTTTTTCTCAAGCTGAGCAATTCGTTGCTCTTCCGTAAGGGGCTCTTGCGCTTCGGGAACTTCTTTTTCAGCTTTTTCTTTCTTCGCCATTTATTAATCCAAATAATAGGGTGCTTATTTTTAGTGTAGTCTAAAAACTTTGAAAGTCATTAAGTGCTTGAGAACTAGAGGCTTGTAGGGGCTAGTTAGCTCGTTAGTTTAGTGTATTTGGTCATGAGTTGGTCATGGGTTTCTTTATGCTCAGGGTCTAAAGGAATGCAATCAACTGGGCAAACTTGTTGGCACTGTGGTTCGTCATAATGGCCCACACACTCTGTGCATTTATTCGGGTCAATAATATAAATTTCGTCGCCAGGTGTAATGGCTTCGTTAGGGCATTCGGGTTCACATACATCGCAGTTGATGCAGTCGTCAGTAATTAATAATGCCATGTCGTTTCTCGTAATGAATAAATAGGTGATTGCTAAGCTGAACAGTTAATTATTTAGATTTCGTCAAAACGCTTTTTAAGGGCTTCAACAACGACGGGGCTCACAAACTCAGTTACATTGCCGCCTAGCGTGGCAATTTCGCGAATCAAAGTGGAAGAAATATACGAAAGATGGTTGTCGGGGGTTAGAAATAAACTTTCGGCCTGAGGAACTAAACGACGGTTCATATCTGCCAATTGGAATTCGAATTCAAAGTCAGAGACGGCACGTAGACCTCTTAAAATAACATTCACCTGATGGTCGACCACGAACTCAGCCAAGAGGTTTTCAAAGCCGATTACTTCAACGTTATCTAAGTGAGATAGTACTTCCCTAGCCATTTCAACCCGATGGTCTATGGGGAATAAGGGTTGTTTTTTAGGGCTGGCAGCAACCGCAATGATAATTTTGTCAAACAGCTTTGCTGCACGTTCAACAATGTTGGTATGGCCGTTTGTAATTGGATCAAAAGTACCGGGATAGACAACAGTATTCATCATAAGGTAAGCCCCAAAGATCTCTACACGAAGAGATTAAAATAAGATGGAATATAAGGGGGCGAATATTAACCAAATTTTAACCAACATTCCAGATGGCGAGTATGGCGCTTGGCCATACTCGTTTCAGGTTTATCTTAAAAAGATAGAAAATATTGCTTTATGGACCGCTTTTCCATAAGGAGGGTATGCAAATTTAGTGCTGTTGAACCCTGATTTTTTAAAGACAGACTTAGAATGAGAGAATGTTAAAAAGCCTTGCTCCCCATGATAACTCCCCATACCCGATTCACCAACGCCGCCGAAGTGAAGGTCTTCCTGAGCAAAATGAGAGATGGTGTCGTTAATGCAAACACCGCCGGCGCGTACTTGATCTAGTACGTGTTGCTGCTCATTCTTGTCTTTACCAAAATAATAAAGGGCAAGGGGGGATGGGCGATCATTAATATAGTTTAAAGCGTCATCGACTGACTTTGTTGCGATGACGGGTAAAATCGGTCCAAATAGTTCTTCTTGCAATACCAGCATATTATCGGTGGCATTTAATACTAAATAAATAGGCATCTTGCGGGTGCCAACACTCATATCTTCGTCTGCGGAGTTACATTCAATAATGGTTGCGCCCTTTGCGCGAGCATCGTCTAAGTATGACTGTAGGCGATCGTATTGTCGTTGGTCGACAACACTGGTGTAGTCTTTATTTTGTTTAAGCGTTGGGTACATTTTAGCAATGAAGTGTTGGAAGCGATCCACAAAATGCTCAAGGCGATGTTCCGGGCATAAAATATAATCGGGCGCGACACAGGTTTGGCCTGAATTGAATGCTTTACCAAAGGCGATTGACTGGCTTGCATCGTCCATATCAACATCATCAGAAATGATCGTGGGGGACTTGCCGCCTAGCTCTAAGGTAACAGGTGTTAAGTTTGCTGCTGCAGCGCGCATCACATGTCGTCCAACAGCCGTTGAACCCGTAAACAATAGGTGGTTCCAAGGTATGCTTGAAAATTCAGTTGCAACTTCGGCATCGCCATTAATGACCGTGACTAAGTCTTGTGGAAAGGTGTTACGAATTAAGTCTTCAACCAATGCAGAAGTAATCGGGGTAAATTCTGACATTTTGATCATCGCGCGATTACCTGCGGCAAGTGCTGCAATGAGTGGCCCCATAGATAATGCTAAGGTGTAGTTCCAAGGCGAAATAATGCCGATTACACCCAGCGGCTGGTATTGAACAAAGCTTGTTGCTGGTTGGAATAACGGCGAAACTTTTTTCTTATCGATAGCCATCCATGATTTTAGATTTTTTATGTTGTAATCGATCGAATGTACAGACGTCATCAACTCAGCGAGCTTTGTCTCCACATCTGCTCGACATGAAAAATCTTGGCCAATCGCATCAATGATAGCTTGCTGGTTATCCATTAATAGCTTGCGAAGTTTTTTAAGGTTCGCAACACGTTCACTGTATGAGGGCATCGGGTTTTTACGAAAAGCGGCTCTCTGTTCGTCAAATACCTGGTTCATATGTTTTATTTGTTTTTTGCTTTCAGTGATCTGAATAACTTCAGCGACCATTTGGGTATCCCCTATAAAAATAAAATGTAAATAAACGTGTTTACGCTATATTTTGTATTTTTAGAGTATATACTCTAAAAAGTCAACAGAATAAATATTAAATATGACTGCTGGTCATAAAAAATAAACGATATTTACGTTATTTTGGCGACGTAGTTCGCTTGTTTTGCTTCTGTGATTGCGAAAATGTACGTCACTCATTAGAGTGCGGCTGTTCTGTTTCTGCTACACCAAATACTGGAAGATATTGTTTAGATGAAAACGAAAGATAAAATTATTTTAGCGAGTCTCGATCTTTTTAATGAACGAGGTGAGCGTAATGTTTCGACGAATCATATCGCGTCGCATTTAAATATCTCGCCTGGTAATTTGTATTATCATTTTCGGAATAAGAGCGACATCATTTATGAAATATTCAAAAATTATAAATTGATGGTTGATACTTATTTAAATGTCCCGATCGATCGTGCAGTACATATTAATGATTTGATTGCCTACTTGGATGCCGTCTTTAACGGCTTGTGGGCGTATCGATTCTTGCATCGAGATCTGGAACACTTACTCGATAGTGATGAGCGTTTGCGTAAAGATTACCGTCAATTTACGATAGATTGTTTAGAAAGTGTCAGAGGGATTATTTATGAAATGGAGAAAAGTGAAATATATCGACCAATGACGGATGCTCAGCGTAAATCAAAAGCATTAAATACCTGGTTGATTGTCACGAATTGGATGACGTACTTAAAGACGGTGCATGATGAGGATAATGGCGGGCAAAGTGCGCTTAATAGACAGACCATTAAGCATGGCGTCTATCAGGTCTTAGATTATGTCATGCCATATTTATCTGAAAGTAAGCAAGTTCAGGCTACTGAACTGCAGGCTGCTTATCGTTTTGATGGTATTGTGCCTGACGCTTAGTCTTTCCAAGTCTAAAGTAAGGCGGCGCTAAAATGGAAAATTAAATATCCATTTTAGCTTTTACTAGCTCCGTTAGCGTGCTTCGTACGTCTTCAACGCCAGACTTCTTTAAACTCGAAAATAAAATTACATCAACCAGTGATGAGTGGTCTTCAAGTGCTTTCTTTACTTGAAAATATGTACTTTTGGCGGGGCCAAATTTCATTTTGTCACTTTTAGTTAGCAGAATGACGGTCGGTAGTTCACACTGATCTGACCAATCTAGCATCATGCTGTCAAAATCTGTGAGTGGTTTACGGATATCCATAATCAATACGAGTGCGGATAGGCTGTCGCGATTACGCAGATAGTCATCCAAATGTTTTCCCCATTCAGCCTTCAATGCCAAAGATACCTTGGCATAACCGTAACCGGGTAAATCAACCAAGCGTACACCCGGAGTGCTTAAATCAAAGAAGTTGATGAGTTGCGTTCGGCCCGGTGTCTTACTGGTTCTCGCTAATTTTTTGTTGTTAGTGATTGAGTTGATTGCGGATGACTTGCCTGCATTGGAGCGTCCGGCAAAGGCAATCTCTATCCCATTATCTTCAGGGCAGTTTGAGAGTTTTGACGCGCTTCGTGAAAAACTGGCGCTGTTATAAGATATCGAAAGTGAGGTCATAGTTAAGTCAATTTTAAGCGTGCAAATGATAAGGCTATAATAAGAAAGCCGCGTTGTAATGTAAGGGTTTTATCAAGAAGGGCTTAGTGTATAATAGCCTAAAATTTTTTGCCTGATCTTTCTGTTGTTGTTATTGGTTTTTAGTCCATAATGATACTCAGATTATTCGTTTTCGGGCTTATGAGTGTATTGTGAGCTGAATTAAAAGCTGAATTTAGAATGAGAGTGAGCGAGATAAAATGAGAAATATTTTTACAAGTATGTTTTTGGTTGTTGGTTTAGTTGGCTCTTTTGGCGCTTCCGCTGCAGACGTTGAAGCAGGGAAGGCTGCTTCGGCAGTATGTGCTGGTTGTCATGGTGCTGATGGGAATAGCGCTGTAGGTAGTTTTCCAAAGCTGGCAGGTCAAGGTGCAAAGTATCTTGTGAAGCAAATGAATGAGATTAAAAGCGGTGCTCGTTCTGTTGTAGAAATGACAGGCATTCTGGATGGTTTGACTGCTCAGGACTTTAATAATATTGCTGCATTTTACCAGTCGCAAACAATGTCTGGTGGGCAAGCAAAGGAAGAACTAGTTGAAAAAGGCGAGGTTTTATATAGAGCGGGTAATCCAGCAACAAATGTTGCGGCCTGTACTGCTTGTCATGGACCTACTGGAGCGGGTGTTGAATTGGCTGTTTTTCCAGCTTTGGCGGGGCAGCATGCTGATTATGTGACGAAGCAGTTAAAGAATTTTAGAAATGGTGATCGTGCAAATGACGGTGAGTCACGAGTAATGCGTTCTGTTACAGCTAGGTTAAGCGATAAAGAGATTGCAGCGTTAGCGAGTTATATTTCAGGTTTGCATAAGTAGTTTTTTGAAAGAATTAAAGAGGCCCTCCTAGTGAGGGTTTTTTTATGTCTGTTAAGTCTAACTAAATAGTCATATAAGTTCTCTTGAGCACTGATTTGAGCATCGTTATGATGTTGTATCAAAATTTAAAAAAATTATTAATACTTATAAATAAAGAGGAACAATTTATGCGTCTAATTAAACTGCGTTTAATGCCGTTGTTACTGGTATTGCTTTGTGCGAGTTCATTTGCTTTTGCTGCCGACGTTTGGGAAAAAGGCCGTCACTATAAGAATTACCTTACCCGGTTAAAACAGCTGACCCAGCTAAAATCGAAGTGCTTGAATTGTTTTGGTATGGTTGCCCTCACTGCTATGAGTTTAATAATGACCATCTTCCAAAATGGGAGGCTGAATTAGCAGGTGATGTCGATTTTAGACTATTACCTGCAACTTTCCCTGGTTGGGTTGTTCATGCAAAAGCTTACTTTGCAGCTGAGTTTCTGGGTGTAGAGAAGACAATGCACCAACCCTTGTTTGATGCGATTCAGACGGCACCAAAGAAATATAAAGAGATTGAAGACCTTAAGCCGCTTTTTATTGCGCAGGGTGTTAAGTCGGAAGATTTTGACGCGCTTTTTGAAGCGACAGGCTTCAGAAAAATTTCAAAGATAGATGAGGCGATTGAAAAGGCGACCAAAAAGATTAAGAGTCTCCGAGTTTCAGGTGTGCCCGCTTTAATTGTCAATGGTAAATATAAAGTAGGTGTTCGGGATGCGGGCGGTTTTCCAAATATGTTGAAAATAGCCAATTTCTTGATTCATAAAGAGCGTGAAAGCTTAAAAAAGTAATGTTAATGTAGGCTGAGGATAGGGCAAAATGGCTCATTCTTAGCTTATACTGTCAATCGTATCAAGGTCATTGTGGTGTTATGCGTAAACGATTGAAATCTCAACTTACTAAAATATTATCGCCTTTAGAGTCTTCTTCTAAAATGGTCAATCAGGCTGTGATTGACCAAACGCCCTATCTAGATACGTCAAAAACAATTCGTCTGTTGACGTTTAATATTCAGGTGGGGATTTCGACTTCGTCTTATCGTCACTATCTTACGCGTAGCTGGCAGCATATCCTTCCGCATAAAAAGCGCCAAGAGAATCTTGATAAAATCGCTGTATTACTAAAAGAATATGATGTTGTCGCTTTGCAAGAAGTGGATGGCGGAAGTTTGCGTAGTGGTTTTGTGAATCAGGTTGAGTATTTGGCAAAAGAGGGTGAGTTCTCATACTGGTATCAGCAGCTCAATCGTAATTTTGGTCCGATAGCTAAGCATAGTAATGGCTTGCTAAGTCGTTTTAGACCGATAAAAGTAGACGAGTATAGTTTGCCGGGGCTGATTCCAGGGCGAGGGGTGATTGTTGCTCAATATGGGAAGGTGGAGGATCCTGTTGTGTTGGTGATTATGCATTTATCTTTAAGTGTGAGTGCTCAGACTCGACAGTTGCGTTTTGTGCGTGATTTAATCGAAGACTTTGATCATGTCATTCTAATGGGGGATATGAATACGCATGCTGAGAAGCTCTTGCATGATTCACCGCTTAAAACTTCTGGCTTGGTGGCTTTGCCTGGTGTTTCGCATACATTCCCTAGCTGGCGTCCCGAAAAAGGCTTAGATCATATTCTAGTGAGTCGTTCGCTGGTAATCAAGCGGGCGGGAGTCGTGCCGTTTCCGGTATCAGATCATTTGCCTATAGAGTTAGATGTGCGCTTGCCTGATTCATATCATGATGACTAGAGGCTAGAGATGGCTGATAGAAAATAAAAAACCCGACGCTTTGAAAAAATTGTCGGGTTTTTTAATGGAAGCATAAGACTTAATGCTAAAGAAAAATCACTATTTGATTTTAGCTTCTTTATACATTACGTGCTTACGAACGACTGGGTCGAACTTTTTGATTTCCATTTTTTCTGGCATATTGCGCTTGTTCTTGTCAGTCGTATAGAAATGACCAGTACCTGCACTTGAAACTAAACGTATTAAATCACGCATTGTATATTCCCCTTAAACCTTTTCGCCACGAGCGCGTAGTTCGCTCAGGACAGTATCGATACCTTTCTTATCAATAATACGCATACCTTTTGCAGTTAGGCGTAATTTAACAAAACGGTTCTCACTCTCAACCCAAAAACGGTGAGATTGTAAGTTAGGCAAAAAACGACGACGTGTGCGGTTTTTTGCGTGTGAAACATTATTTCCTGCTACTGGGCGCTTGCCTGTA
>Ga0105352_1001080_pt1 | contig 14921 bp, 14 predicted proteins | sample EN8Hudsemesocosm_FD_83507 | JGI IMG/M metagenome (GOLD analysis project Ga0105352, IMG submission 83507) | Methane-oxidizing microbial communities from mesocosms in the Hudson Canyon - EN8B Hudson Canyon | ecosystem: Environmental > Aquatic > Marine > Cold seeps | place: Hudson Canyon...
GCAAGGAACAAATGTGATAAGTTGTACGGCTCGCAATAAAATTCAACACGACTTTAAATATGGAGAACGTCGATGGCGATAGAACGCTCAGACGTAGAAAAAATTGCCCATCTGGCACATCTACAAATTGCAGAAGCAGACATTACTGGCTATGCCCAAACCTTAACCAATATATTGGATTTGGTGGGGCAAATGAACGAAGTGAATACCGACAACATTGAACCTATGGCTCACCCAATGGACGCGACACAGCGTTTACGTGAAGACCAAGTGACGGAATCAGATCAACGCGAGCATTTTCAATCCATTGCCCCGGCAACAGAAGACGGCTTATATCTGGTCCCTAAAGTTATAGAGCAAGCGTGAAAAAATCATAGATTGCTGCTTTCTAGCTCATAGAGCCAAATCAGCCCAATACAGCCTAACGGCTTACCCAAACCCAAACAATGCAGAATTATGTTTAACAAAACCATCAAAGAATTATCAGCAAGCCTAACTTCAGGAAAGTTTTCTTCCGAAGAACTGACATCAGCCTATTTAGCACGAGCGAATTCATTAAATAGCGAAATAAATGGCTACATAACGATTACCGAAGAAACCGCTATCGCCGATGCAAAAGCTGCCGATCAAGTACGGGCTAGTGGCAATGCCGGTCCTTTAACAGGCATCCCCATCGCGCAAAAAGATATTTTTTGTACCAATGGTACACGCACAAGCTGCGGATCTAAGATGCTAGATAATTTTATAGCACCCTATGACGCAACGGTGGTTGAAAAACTAAAACAGGCTGGTGTTGTTAGCCTAGGTAAAACCAATATGGATGAATTTGCCATGGGCTCATCCAACGAAAGTAGTTTTTATGGACCTGTCAAAAACCCTTGGAACAAAGAATGCGTTCCAGGCGGCTCATCTGGTGGCTCCGCTGCTGTGGTTGCAGCAAGACTAGCACCAGCCAGCACAGGCACAGATACTGGCGGTTCTATTCGACAGCCAGCTGCCCTATGTGGAATCACCGGATTAAAACCAACCTATGGCCGCATTTCTCGTTGGGGCATGATTGCATTTGCCTCTAGTCTTGATCAGGCCGGCCCAATGACACAAACTGCCGAAGATGCCGCTCTTCTATTACAAGCGATGGCAGGTTTTGACCCAAAGGACTCTACCTGTGTTGATCAGGAGGTACCTGATTACAGCGCTAACCTTAATGAAAGCCTGGACGGTCTTACCATCGGCCTACCTAAAGAATACTTCGGCGAAGGGCTTTGTGCCGATATGGAACAAAAAATCCAAGATGCGATCAAGGTTTATGAAAGCATGGGCGCCAAGGTTAAAGAAGTCTCTTTACCCAATTCATCATTGGCGATCCCAGCCTACTATGTAATCGCGCCGGCTGAATGCTCCTCAAACCTGTCACGGTTTGATGGCGTGCGCTTTGGCCACCGCTGCGAAGACCCCAAAGACCTTACCGATCTTTATAAGCGCTCACGGGGTGAAGGTTTCGGGCCAGAGGTTCAACGTAGAATCATGGTAGGAACCTACGCGTTATCGGCAGGTTACTACGACGCCTACTATATAAAAGCGCAAAAGATTCGACGTTTGATAAAGCAGGATTTTGTTGATGCCTTTCAAGAAGTCGATGTCTTGATGGGACCAACAACACCGTCAACCGCCTTTAAAATTGGCGAGAAAGCCGACGATCCAGTAACCATGTATTTATCTGACATCTACACCATTGCTGCAAACTTGGCAGGCTTACCGGGCATGTCTATTCCGGCAGGACTTTCAAATGACATGCCTGCTGGACTACAGCTAATCGGCAATTACTTTGACGAAGCAAAACTTTTGAACGTTGCCCATAAATTCCAGCAAGAAACAGAATGGCACAAACAAACACCAGCGGGCTTAGATCTATAAAAAAGTAACATCCGTCAAATTTAAAAATAACGCATTGATCGAGTCATATCGTTATTTAAAAAGAGAATTACGAAAGAGAAGTGCACTATGCAATGGGAAACGGTTATTGGGCTTGAAATACATGTCCAACTATCAACACAGTCCAAAATTTTTTCTGGCGCCAACACTCAGTTTGGTGCCGAGGCAAATACACAAGCCTGCGCGGTAGACCTAGGGTTACCCGGCGTATTACCGGTATTGAACCAGGATGCGGTTAAAAAAGCCGTGCAATTTGGCGTAGCCATTGGTGCTGAAATTGGCCAAAAGTCTGTATTTGCCCGTAAAAACTACTTTTACCCAGACCTCCCTAAAGGTTACCAAATTAGCCAAATGGAACTCCCCATTGTTGGGATAGGGCATGTTGATATTCCGCTGGAGAATGGATCAATAAAGCGCATTGGTGTAACCCGCGCTCACCTAGAGGAAGATGCAGGCAAGTCGCTACATGAAGATTATCACGGCATGACCGGTATCGACCTTAACCGTGCAGGCACACCGCTATTGGAAATAGTATCAGAACCCGAAATCAGCTCAGCAAAAGAGGCTGTTGCTTATTTAAAAAAGATTCACTCAATCGTGCGTTATTTGGATATTTCCGACGGCAATATGGCCCAAGGCTCCCTGCGCTGCGATGCCAATGTTTCCGTTCGCCCAAAAGGACAGGAAGAGCTTGGCACACGTGCAGAAATCAAAAACATCAATTCGTTTAAATTTGTTGAAAAAGCCATCAACCACGAAATTGAGCGCCAGATTGAGCACATAGAAAATGGCGGCAAAGTAGTACAAGAAACACGCTTGTACGATGCCAACAAAAATGAAACTCGCTCAATGCGCTCAAAAGAAGAAGCCAACGACTACCGCTACTTTCCCGACCCCGATCTATTACCCGTTGTAGTAACTGACGAATTTATCGAAGAACTCAAGCAAAACCTGCCAGAACTTCCTGATCAAAAACAGGCTCGATTTATTTCAGAGTACAAGCTCAGCGAATATGATGCCGAGGTCTTATCCGCAACAAGAGACATGGCCGACTATTTCGAGCAAGTCGCCAAAATATCCAAAGAGCCTAAACTTGCATCAAACTGGGTAACCGGCGAACTATCCAGCTTACTCAATAAGGTAGAGATCGAAATCACTCAAAGCCCTATCAGCGCAAACCAATTAGGTGGCCTGATCCTGCGGATTGTGGATAATACAATTTCAGGAAAGATCGCCAAAAAAGTCTTTGAAGCTCTTAAAGATGGCGCTCAAGATGCCGATACGGTTATTGAAGAACAAGGGCTCAAACAGGTATCTGATAGTGGTGCTATCGAAGCATTGGTAGATGATGTCATAACAAACAATCCAAGCCAAGTTGCAGAATACCAGTCCGGCAAAGACAAGCTAATGGGCTTCTTTGTTGGGCAAGTAATGAAAGCCAGTAAAGGCAAAGCAAACCCTGGGCAAGTTAATAAAATTATCGTAGAAAAACTAAAACCTTAAATACAAGGGTAAAAAACAATGAAGAAAGTAGTATCCCTGTTTGGCGCCATCATATTGCTGGCCAACTCGCTAACAAGTTTAGCGGAAGATCAGCCGGCTCCTGCACAACAGCCATTAACACCAGAACAACAATTGCAGCAACTTACGCCAGAGCAACGCGATCAAATAGAAGAGCGTGCTGCATTTGCCTTAATCGATAAGTTCCTGCAAGAACGTATATCGCCATGGATCAAGAAATATGACGGCATGATTCCCACTGCCTTTGTCATCAAACCTGACCTATCGATTGGTGTGATTGGTAACAGAGACCCCGACCCGAGCAAGATTGCAAATATGGAGCAACATCTACAGGGTATTGGCGCTCGCCTCAAATTAGGTGCAGCGCAGAAAAATTACATAGCAACACTGCTCTACTACCACGTAGCCGTTCAAAAAGGTGATGGCTCTATCGGTAATGCCGTAAACGTCAACTATGACACCAATGATGGCGTCTCAAAAGTATTCACTTATGTATACAAACTTGAAGGCGAAGGCGAAGAAAGACGCATGGTTGTTACAAACCGTGTAGCCAATGAGGGAGCCTATCAGCTATTCCCAAAACCTAACACCAACTAAGGATGAAGCAAGAACCTCTTTCAACCAGCCTTAATAAACTTGATCGCTCCAGCGAAGAAAAAAGTAATACTCTGGACGAAAACCGCTGGCTGGAAGGGTTCCCTTGGGAGCAAATTAAACAACTCTCCCGCTTCGTAGACGTCTACCACATCAACAAAGGCGACTATATTTTTCACCAAGGCGACAAACTCCCCTTCATGTGCCTCATTTTAGAAGGCCGCATCGACATCATTAAGGAAGGCGACTTAAGCAACGAACAAACTATCGCTCAAATAGGAACAGGCCACACCGTTGGCGAAATGACCTTGATTGATGGTGAGCCACGATCAGCTTCAGCCAAATCCGCTTCAGACACAGAACTCTGCTTATTAACGGAAGCAAATTTTCAACGCATTCGACAAGACATACCAACATTATGGGGTGCATTGCTAATCCGGTTCGTAAAAACCGTCACTCAGCGCCTGCGCCGCTCAAGCGGCGTATTAGTAGAGCTACTTGATCACTCAGGTGAACAGGCAAAAGAAGGTCTTAGCGAAAAAGACAGCATAGGAAAAACAATCGTTAGCAATGACCTATTGCTCGGCAAGATGTTAGATATCGAAGATAAAATTGAAGCCCTTTCAAAACAGCTGCTAAGCACGACCTTAGGCGAAGACCTACTGACTCAAGCAAAAAAGCAGTCCCTGGTGGAAGGCTCACAACTTAATGATTGGATCAAACACGCCATCCAGCAAGCATTAAAAGGCTAATAGATCAAAGCCCACTACCCGCCAGAACAGACCTCACAGGAAGGGTCTTTTTTGATACGCAACTTGCGCCAATCCATCGTCAAGCCATCATATAGCATCAAATACCCCACTGAAGACCTACCCATTCCCGTTAGCACCTTGATAGCCTCAACGGACTGCATCGCACCGATAACACCAACTATTGGTGATAAAACTCCGGCTTCTGAGCAACCCAAACTCTCCTCGCCTAGATTTGCATACAAGCATTGATAGCAAGGACTATCAACCTCCCTAGCATCATAAACCGCAAGCTGTCCTTCAGTCCTTATCGCAGCCCCAGAAACTAGTGGCACGCTGTATGCCACACAAAACTGATTTAATAGGAAGCGGGTTGAAAAATTATCACTACAATCAACTACTACATCTACATTCGACATCAATTTTTTTAGTAGCTCACCATCAACAGAAACTGCGTATGTTTCTATTTTAATATCCGCATTGAGCGAGCGCAGTCTCTTTTCCGCCGAAGCAGTTTTAAGCTCACCAACACTTTCTTCACAATGAACAATTTGCCGCTGTAAATTTGTATGATCGACCTGATCAAAGTCTGCCAGCATCAACCGACCGATGCCTGCTGCAGCCAAATACATAGCAACCGGACTACCTAATCCACCGAGGCCTACCACAAGCACTGAGGCAGACAACAGTTTTTCTTGCCCAGCAACATCCAGCTGCGGCAACATAATCTGGCGGCTATATCTCAGCAATTGACTATCAGACAGCAAAACAAAAACCTCTCAGTTCAAAACCCACTCGACTAATTGTAGTCTCTCAATCTACGACCATATTCAATTAGCAATTGCACACTCTAACTATTTGCCCACTCCCTTCGGCCGCCTTCCCAGGGTGACACGTGAATGACCCGCAAGATCCTGAACTGTTTCTATATTAATAAATGCTTGTTGGCGTAATATCTGCTGTACCGATTCAGCCTGCTGATAACCGTGTTCCAAAACCAACACACCCTCAGCCTTCAAACACTCAACCGATTGCATAACAATATCTCGTATATCATCCAACCCATCTTTACCCGAAGCTAAAGCGGTAATCGGCTCGAACCTCACATCACCTTGCAACAGATGCTCGTCATCTTCTTCTATGTAGGGTGGGTTACTGACCAAAATATCGATAGAGTCGCTGGCAATAGCGTGCAACCAATCAGCGTTAATTACAGCAACATTTCTTATGGAATTCTTCCCTGCATTTCGTTGCGCCAGGCAAGTGGCACCAAATATTCTATCCAGCGCTAACACGGTCCAGTTAGTGCGATGCTTTGCCAAAGCCAAAGCAATGGCACCAGTACCTGTACCTAGATCAACACAGGTATAAACGTAGTTACCAAACCTTTCCAGTACAGCCTCAATAATTAATTCAGTCTCTGGTCGAGGAATTAAGGTCGAATCATTCACCTCTAACTCTAGATCCCAAAAACCTTGACTACCCACCAAGTGCGCAACAGGAACCCCGGTACAGCGTCGCTCCACCAACTCCTCAAATGCAGAAACAACATCCGCGGACAATTCTTTATCCGGCCAGGTATGCAAATAAGCGGGTCGCTTACCAAGCACATGAATCAACAACCATTCTGCATCTAGCTTTGGTGTATCTGAACCAATTTTTCCCGCTGCAGAATCCACAGCCTCTTTAATTGTGAGCATTAATCGTCTTGCGCGAGTGCAGCCAACTGGTCTGCTTGATACTCATTAACCAAGGGCTGAATGACAGGCTCTAGATCACCAGCCATCACTTCATCCAACTTGTACAGGGTAAGATTAATTCGGTGATCCGTTATACGTCCTTGCGGATAATTGTACGTACGGATACGCTCGGAACGATCACCGCTACCTATAAGATTGCGACGATTTTCTGCGTTCTCTTGGTGCTGTTTATCTTGAGCACTACTTAATAACCGGGCCTGCAATAGTGACATCGCTTTGGCTTTATTTTTATGCTGTGAACGCTCGTCCTGACACTCAACTACGACACCCGTCGGTAAATGAGTAATACGAATAGCCGAATCGGTTTTGTTCACGTGCTGACCACCAGCACCGGATGCTCTGAATGTATCGATACGCAGATCATTCTTTTTAATATCAATATCTTCTACCTGCTCAACCTCAGGCATCACCGCAACAGTACAGGCCGACGTATGTATTCGCCCTTGGGATTCTGTTTCCGGTACCCGCTGCACACGGTGTGCACCCGACTCGAATTTTAGCTGCGAATAAACTTCCGCCCCAACAACGCGAGTAATAATTTCTTTATAGCCGCCATGCTCACCCGTACTTTCACTAACCACCTCAATTTTCCAACGACGCGTATCCGCATAACGGGAATACATCCTAAAAAGATCACCCGCAAATATGGCCGCTTCATCACCACCAGTGCCAGCGCGAACCTCAAGAAATACGTTGCAAGAATCATTAGGGTCTTTTGGCAGCAATACTTTTTGCAAATCAAGCTCTAGCGCTTCACGCTGAGACACGCCTTCACGCCTTTCCTCCTCGGCCATTTCTCGCATATCGGCATCAGCATCTTTTAATAACTCCTCAGCTTCTTCAATATTCTCGAGAACCTGCTGATACTCCTTATAACACTCAACCACGGGCTCTAATTCCGCGTATTCCTTCGAGAGCTTACGAAACTGATTCTGATCGCTAATTACACTTGCATCCCCGAGCAGCACACCCACTTCCTCATACCGTTCCTGAATGTGATCTAACTTTGCTTTAATTGAAGCTTTCATCAATTTTCAAACTCTTTGATATTCGAATATTAAGTTAATCTATTTTCGTCCACTCTTAAGATTGGAGGCGAAATTATTTCTTATCCAGTTGATACAATTCAGATACCAACTCAAGGATATCTTCTCGACCATCGGCACTCGCACTGCGCATCTGTACCGTTGGTGTATGCACCAACTTATTAGTTAAACTGTTACCAAACTGGGTTAACACTTTTTCAGGTTCGCCGCCGTTACGCAGCGCTTTTAATGCTTTATCTAACTCTTGTCGTCGTAACACGTCCGCTTGATTGCGAAATAATGTAACCAGTTCTGCAGCTCCCATTACGCGTAGCGCTTGCATAAATTGTTCGGAGCCTTCGGTGACTATCGCTTCGGCCTCGCCAGCGGCAACCTCGCGAGACCGAGTATTTTCTTCGATAACCTCTTGTAGATCATCGACTGTGTAGAGATACACATCATCTAGCTCACCAACTTCAGGCTCAACATCCCTAGGCACAGCAATATCCACCATAAATATCGGTTGATGTTTACGCTTCTTGATCGCTCGCTCTACCACGCCTTTACCCAATATGGGTAACTGACTGGCGGTAGAAGTAATCACGATATCAGCATCAACAAGATGCTCTGGAATATCTGCCAATAGAATCGGCTTTGCACCATATTGATGAGCAATATCATTGGCTCTCGTCAACGTTCTATTGGCCACGGTCATCTGATGTACACCACTGCCATAGAGATGCCTAGCCACCAACTCTATCGTTTCCCCAGCGCCAATAAGAAGAGCCCGCGCCTTTTTTAAATCAGAGAATATATGTTGCGCCAAGTTTACTGCAGCATAGGCAACAGAAACTGGATTGCGCCCAATAGCAGTATCCGTCCGTACTTGTTTAGCAACGGAGAACGTTGACTGAAATAAGCGATTTAACCTGGATCCAACCCCGCCCGCTTCAACAGCTGAAGAAAACGCCGCTTTAATTTGCCCCAAAATCTGAGGTTCACCCAACACCATGGAATCCAAACCACCGGCAACCCGCATCAGATGCCTAACCGCTTCCTGATCCCAATAGAGGTAAGTACAACGTTGCAACTCATCCAGATCTAACTGGTGATAACAACTCAACCAATCCAAAACCTCCCCCGCAGCCTCCGCTGTCATATCGCAATATAACTCAGTTCTATTACAGGTTGAGACAATCACGCCAGCTTGTACATGTGTCAACCCACGTAGCTGGCGATTAGCTTCCAACAACAGTTCAGAGTTAAATGCCACGCGCTCTCGCATAGCTACAGAAGCTGTTTTGTGATTTATCCCTAACGCTAGTAGCGGCATATATTATTGGTAATTAGCAAATTGGAGTATTTTCGAACACGGATTAACCAGCAAAATATATCGATCATTAAATCGGAAAGCTATTTTAACCCAATTCGTCAGCAGAAATGGCGCCCAATCTGAATTTTTCTGTAAAACGGTGGGTTTCACCCTATCCTTATGCCATTATCTATCGCTCCTTTTATCAACGGCTTAGCTCAATCCGATGAGATTACTACCCCTAATTGCAGCTCTAGGCATTCTTTTCCTAAACGCAGGTTGTGCCCAATTACAGCTACAACTGCAACCCCAAGAAGCAGTCCAGGAACAGGTCACCGAAAAACCAAAAGAAGAGCTTACCCGCCCGTTTGAGGCAGGAACCCTTTATGACCTGCTCGTAGCAGAGGTTGCAGGACACCGTAATCGGTTTGATATAGCCCTTGGCAACTACCTGCAACAAGCCCACGAAACCAAAGACCCTGGTGTCGCAGAAAGAGCGGCAAAAATTGCACAGTATGTGGGAGCAGACCAGGCCGCACTAGATGCCGCCTTATTATGGGCTGATGCCGACAAAGACAGCATCAATGCACGCCACTCAGCAGCTATCATGCTCACAAAAGCAAAGCGCTTTGAAGAAGCTATCGAGCACTTCAAATATATTCTGGAAAAAACGGGTCATGCAGATTTTCCGTTTCTAGCAAGCGTTACCTCTTCGCTGAAAATAGAAGAACGTGAACCCGTAATGCAGCACATTAACGTACTGTTAGCCCAGTATCCTAATAATATTCAGCTGCTTTTTGCCCGCGCCATGCTGTTACAACAAAATGCAATCCAGCTAAAAACATCAGATCCAACAGAAACATTAAAGCTTTCAAACGAAGCACTATCAATCACACAATCCATCTCGGAAATGGATCAACCTTACCCTAATGCAACCGATCTCACCGCTCGCATTCTTCGCTTTCAGAACAAAGACCAGGCAGCGCTAGATACACTGGCAGCTGGACTAGAACGCCATCCGAACAGCAAAAAACTTCATATAAGCTACGCCAGATTATTGGTCGACAACGGTAAACTCGATGCAGCCATCAAGGAATTCAGCTGGTTAGTAAAGAAAAACCCGGAAGACGGCGCAACACTTTTATCACTAGCGCTAGTTCACAACGAAAAAGGCAACTTAGAAGAAGCAAAGGCTCTACTGAGCACCCTAACCAACTACCGTGGATTCACTTCTGATGCCCACTTCTACTTAGGGAGAATTGCATCCATCAGCGGTGACCATGAAGCAGCTATATCACACTTTGAAAGCGTAAAAGCAGGCCCCAATATTTTTCGTGCACAGACTTTTATTACCGGTGAATTAGCCAAGCTAGGAAAAGTTGATGATGCCAGAGCTCGCCTCAAACAAGCTCGCGAAAAATCACCAGAACAAGCGGTTCGTTTCTACCTAGCTGAAGCTGAATTATTAGTCGGTGAAAAACTCTACCAAGATGCACAGCAAGCACTAAACGAAGCACTCACTGAATTTCCAGAAGACAGCAACCTACTCTATACCCGCGCCATGAATTCTGAACGACTTGATGACTTGGAGAAAGCTGAAGCCGACTTAAGAACCATACTCAGCCAAGACACCAACAACTCCATTGCACTAAACGCACTGGGTTACACCCTTGCCAATAAAACCACGCGCTTCGAAGAAGCTTTAGAGCTGATCGAACAAGCCCTCGCCCTACAACCCAACGACCCTGCAATCATAGATAGTATGGGTTGGGTACAGTTCCGGTTAGGTAACACTGAAAAGGCACTCGAATATATAACGAAAGCATTCAATGCATTTCCCGATCAAGAAGTTGCAGCCCATCTTGCAGAAATTTATTGGATAATGGGTGACAAAGAACGCGCTCAAACCATCATTAAAGAAGGTCTCGAACGCCAACCAGAAAGCACCATGCTAAATGGCTTAATTGAGCGGCTAGAACAAGAATCCAAACAGCCTTAATATGTCATGAGACTATTTTCCTGCCACTGGCCACGAGTGCTCGTACATTTTCTGTTACTAGGGCTTTTGACGGGTTGCAGCATATTACCCCCCCAAGACACCACTTCCGGCATATCGCTGAGCGATGACGAGCGAGCCGCCGCCTGGCAACAACATTTAAACCATGCATCTCAAATCAAGGGCTGGCTTACCAATGGAAAAATTGCCTTTCGGGCACCCAACGATTCAGCAACCCTCTCCTTTCGATGGGTGAGAGACCAAGATCACTTTCATATGCAGCTAACCGGCCCCTTAGGGCAAGGTGGCGCGGTCATCTGGAAGACAAACGACAGGGTCACCCTCAAAACATCGGACAAGACGACCCACGCCTCAGATGCAGACGGCTTAATTCACACCCAACTTGGTTGGCCGTTCCCCGTTACAGCTCTGCGTCATTGGGTTCGCGGCATTCCATCACCGCACACCCAATCATTCAAATATTTCGGCAGCAATGGCTTGCTGGAAAAGCTATCCCAAGACGGCTGGTTAATTCATTACCTGAGATATAGCACTATTAATAACGTACAACTGCCAGAAAAAATTCGGCTACAGCACGGAGACCTAAGAGTCACTATCATAGTCAAAGAATGGCAATTGAATCCCTCTATCAATTGGTCAGACTACAAGTTAGATGAATAGCCGCCAAATTTCACAGCAAATCCACAAATAACGAACAGAACTCGCTAGCGCCATGCAAATCACTCTACCTTCACCCGCTAAACTCAACTTGTTTTTACATATAACAGGGCAACTCCCAAACGGGTACCACACTCTACAAACCGTTTTTCAATTTATTGACCTTAATGATCAACTAACCTTTTGCACAACCAATGAAACTAGCAACTCAGGTGAAATCATTATTGAAGGTGCACCTCAAGAGATCAGCCTTGAAGAAAACCTTATCTACAAAGCAGCTATCGCCCTGAAGGATGCGACGCAACTCTCATCAAATCCCATCAAACTAGGAGCAAAAATCTCGATTGAGAAATCAATTCCTATGGGAGGAGGATTAGGCGGTGGCAGCTCCAATGCAGCCACAACCCTTTTGGCATTAAATCAACTGTGGAATACGAACCTTTCCTTGGACGAACTCGCGATTATTGGCCTGAAACTGGGCGCAGACGTTCCCGTGTTTATCCAAGGAACTGCGGCCTGGGCAGAGGGCGTAGGTGAAGAATTAACACCCCTACAGCTAGAAGAACCTTGGTTTCTGGTGGTTCATCCGGGCTGCCATGTACCAACAGCAAGAATTTTTTCACACGAGGAATTGACACGCAACGCGCCTCCCATCAGAATAGCGCACTTTCTTGAGCAGGGTGGTCGAAACGACTGCGAGCCGATAGTAAAAAAACTTTATCCAGAGGTTGATAAAGCTTTGAATTGGCTACATAATTACGCCCCCGCGAAATTGACAGGAACCGGCGCTTGTATATTTGCAGCTTTCAGTAATGAAGCTAACGCAAAACAAGCAAAAGACTCCTTACCTGAAAAATTTCAGGCTTTCGTGGCAAAAGGGCTAAACAGGTCGCCAACGCACCAAGCGTTACAGACTCTGCCTTGAAAAGATTATTGGGGCGTCGCCAAGCGGCAAGGCACTGGTTTTTGGTATCAGCATTCGAAGGTTCGAATCCTTCCGCCCCAACCATTTTCTTCTTCTATATTTATGGACATCTGTATTTATAGACATCTGCCATACTATCCTTACTGCTCGCTTTCTAAAGGTACTTCATCGTGTCCAAGCTAAAAGTCTTTACGGGTAATGCTAACCCTGAACTCGCACGTAAAGTTGTTGATCGACTAGGCATTCCCCTGGGCGATGCCACAGTGACTCAATTCAGCGATGGTGAAATCGCCGTGGAAATCAATGAAAACGTGCGCGGTAAAGACATTTTCATCCTACAGTCCACCTGCGCACCGACTAACGACAACCTGATGGAACTGATTGTGATGGCAGACGCTATGCGTCGCGCCTCTGCCGCACGAATCACAGCAGTCATTCCTTATTACGGATACTCAAGACAGGACCGTCGTGTGCGCTCAGCTCGCGTACCAATTAGCGCCAAAGTTGTGGCAGACATGATCTCTTCTGTGGGTATCGACCGTGTACTCACCGTGGATTTACACGCAGACCAGATTCAAGGCTTCTTCGATATCCCAGTGGACAACGTTTATGGGTCCCCTATTTTACTGGATGATATTGAAGACCAAAAATACGATAACCTAATGGTAGTATCTCCCGATGTTGGCGGCGTAGTGCGCGCCCGCGCCGTGGCAAAACAATTGAATGATGCCGACCTAGCCATTATCGACAAACGTCGCCCACAAGCGAACGAAGCTCAGGTTATGCATATTATTGGTGAAGTTAAAGATCGCACCTGCATTCTGGTGGATGATATGGTCGACACTGCAGGCACACTGTGCAAAGCAGCCGAAGCACTAAAAGAACACGGTGCAGCTAAAGTGGTTGCTTACGCCACCCACCCCGTCCTATCAGGCAAAGCCATTAGCAATATCCAAGGCTCTTACCTCGATGAACTCGTGGTCACAGATACAATTCCATTAAGCAAAGAAGCCCAGGCTTGTGATAGAATCCGCCAGCTCACGCTATCGCCCCTGCTCGCAGAGGCTGTTAGACGTGTAAGCAACGAAGAATCTTTGAGCGTAATGTTCCGCTAGAACATTCCTCTAGACGGCTTTTTGCACTAAATAAACAGCAGAGCCAAACCCGTCATTGAAATCTGGTCGCGGATCAAGATGACGTTTTATTAATGAAATGAGGTTATACCATGTCAAACGCATTTGAACTTAATGCAGAGAAACGTGAAGTCGTAGGGAAAGGAGCGAGCCGCCGCCTGCGTCGCCTGGAAAATATTATTCCAGCCATTGTCTATGGTGGTGACAAAGAACCGACTAATATCACTCTGCAACAAAAAGACATTCTAAAAGCACTAGAGAACGAAGCTTTCTATTCCCACGTCATCACCCTTAATGTGGGTAAAGGCCAAGAAACCTGCATTCTTAAAGATCTACAACGCCATCCTGCAAAACCACTTATCATGCACGCAGACTTCCAGCGCGTAGATAAAAATACTCGCGTACAAGTACACGTACCATTACACTTCATTAACGAAGACACCTGTGTCGGCGTTAAAATGGAAGGCGGCAAAATTACTCACAACATATCCGACGTACTTGTTCGCTGTACTGCTGACTCTATTCCCGAGTACCTGGAAGTAGATCTGGCTGAAGCAAACGTTGGTACAACGCTACACTTATCTGACATCGTGTTACCAAAAGGCGCAGAGATTGCTGTACTTGCTCTTGGCGCAGACCATGATCAGCCAGTCGTAACTGTTGCAATACCTAAAGGCAGCGACACTGAAGAAGAAGCTGCAAGCGAAAGTGAAGGCGAAGCAGAAAGCACAAGCGAAGAGTAAAATCATCGCAAAACCTTCGACAAACCGTTAGCAAGAAGTTAAAAGGGCCCCCGTTTTGAGCAACGCAGTGCAACTTATTGTTGGTCTAGGCAATCCTGGACAAGAATATGAACGCACTCGACACAACGCGGGGGCCTGGTTCGTTGATGAACTAGCAAGACAGTATCAAGGCAATCTTAAGCCAGACCCTAAATTCCACGGTATTGTCGGTCGAGCCAATATTAATGGCCACGATGTACGGCTACTTATCCCCACCACCTTTATGAACCTAAGCGGTCAAGCTACAGCTGCCGCAGCCAAGTTTTATAAAATTGAACCGGACCAGATACTCGTCGCCCACGATGAGCTCGACATTGAACCTGGAACTGCCCGCTTCAAACAAGGCGGCGGACATGGCGGGCACAACGGCCTTCGAGACATTATCAGCAAACTCGGTAACAACAAAAATTTCCATCGTCTCAGAGTCGGCATAGGCCACCCAGGTGACAGCAAAAAAGTTACTGGATATGTTCTAGGCAAGGCGCCACAAACAGACCAAAGCGCAATAGAAGCA